>Ga0315282_10000179_pt1 | contig 128487 bp, 134 predicted proteins | sample YL17G07_20_MG_FD_203693 | JGI IMG/M metagenome (GOLD analysis project Ga0315282, IMG submission 203693) | Sediment microbial communities from Yellowstone Lake, YNP, Wyoming, USA - YL17G07_20 | ecosystem: Environmental > Aquatic > Freshwater > Lake > Sediment | place: USA: Wyoming | collected... | reverse complement strand
GCAGGAGGTGAAGGCTGCAATTGCTCTGGGCGACTACGACCTGGCAAGGGAACTGCTCCAGTCAGCAAGGAGCCTGGCTGAAGATGAGCTGGCGGCAAGGGAAAGGTGGGCGGGCGTGCCGCTATGGATGTGGTCAGGCATTGCAGTAGGCGCAGTCGTACTCATTGCCTGCACTTACTATTTCAAAATCAGGAAGAGGTATTAGCCCTTCGCTCCACCTGAAGCCGCTCTAATTTCGCCTACTGCGCGTGCATTCCGTGCTCTATCTTCTTCCAGATGCCGAACGCAGGATACCACACGAGCAGGTAGAAAATCGGTATCATGATGAGCCCCTGCAACATCCCGTAATCCACGACCTGCCGCGGATGGGAAGACGTCTGGGGGTCGAACGTGAGCGTGCCGTTCAGGTCCTCCGGGTTCAGGCCCGTGCCGATGTTGGCGTTCCACACGAAGCTGTTCTTGCCGTTGGAGTTGATGTCCCCGCAGGCTTCAGAGTTGGAATCCAGCACGACGTTGGAGCGGTTGTTTATGCTTATCACCCACTGGAAGTCGGGCGCAATCCTCGTTCCGTTGGACAGAATCACGCCGCTCCCGTTGTCGGAGAAGCACAGCTGCATGCTGTTCGAGACGAGGGGCGGGAAATTGAGGTAGCTCGCAAGCGGGAAGAGGGAAGTCAGCGCCGGCTCTATCGTCTCCTCCGAGTGGTTGAACGCATATGCGAGCAGTCCCGCCGATGCCGGCTGGTCCTCAGAAGGCGCGGTGCTCTGCGTGCCTTCGACGTATGCGATGTGCGGGAAAACCCACGCGCCGAGCAGGAACGGAAGGATGAGGAGCAGGAATATCCTCGTGGCTAGGGCAAGCCTCCCGTCCTTGATGATTGTGCCAGAATCCATAGAATCCATATCTCAACCACGGTTATAAATTTCTTTCAGTCCCGCCATTGCACACTGCCATCGCCTGCGGCTGCTCTAGGCTGCTCCGGAAATTCTTGCAATGCCCAGCGCCAGCATGCAGGCAAGAAAAATGATGGCAAGAAGCAGAAGAACGTCAACAACTTTTTTCATGCCCATCCGCTCGCCATCACTCATACCTCAACGCCTCTACTGGCTCGACAGATGCGGCATTCCTCGCGGGTATGAACCCGGCAATCGCGCCCACTATCACGGAGAAGCCGATGCCCAGAAGCACAAGATCCACTGTAATCATAGAAGGCAGGCCGAACATCGCAAGCAGCGCGGACGCAACGAAGCTCAGCACCACGCCAAGCAGCCCGCCCACAAGCCCCACCATGCCGGACTCGAACAGGAAAATCCTCGTCACTTCCGAATTCTGCGTGCCGAGCGACTTCAGTATGCCTATGTAGCGCGTCTGCTCCAGCACGCTCGTGAACATTGCATTCGCCACGCCCACCCCTCCAACGAGCAGCGAAATGGACGCAATGCCGCCGAGGAACAGGCCGAGCGTGCTTGTCATGCTCGATATCGTGGCCTGCATGCTCGTTGCCGTTGTCACGCTGAAATCCTGCTTCGCCTCGGTCACGCGGTGCAGCGTGCGCAGCTTTTCCGCCAGCAGCGCCGCAACGTCGTCAGGCTTGCTGCCGTCTTTTGCCAGCACGACAATCGAGCTCACGTCCTGCGTCTGGTTGAGCAGCGTCTTGGCGGCCCTCTGCGTGATGAATATGCTCCGGTCCGGCCCGCTGAAGGAAGAGCCGGATGCATTGAGAATGCCGACAACGCGGAAAGTCAAGCCGTTTATTTTTATCTGCTTGTTCAGCATGCTTTCCCTGAAAGTATCGTTCTGCACTGACGCGCCTATCACCACGCTCGACAAATCGCCCACGCCCAGCGACCTTCCCTCGGCAATAGTCGCGGCCGCGCTTTTGGGAAATGCCGATGGCTCGACTCCAATCACAGTTGTCGAGGTGTTCATGTTCCTGTACGTGATTGTCGCGCGCCCGGACACGCGCGCGTCAAGCGCCTCCACGCCTTCGAGATGGCGCAGCGATTCCGCCTCCTTGAAGGTTATCTTGGCACTGCTGCTCTCTGTCGCACCGCCGCCTCCGGGCGGGGCACCGCCAAAGCCCATGCTCTGCGCCCGCACTCCTCCGGGGCTTATCGTGATTATGTTCGCGCCCAGTCCGCTGATCTGGCTCTGTATTTGCGCGTTCAGGCCGGTGCTGATTGAGATTAGCGAAATTATCGCCCCGACCCCGATGACGATGCCGAGTATCGCGAGCCAGCTCCTCAGCTTCCTGTACCTGAGCGAGTTGAACGCGAGCCACGCCAGCTCAGTGTTCTTCATTTCTTCGCCTGGATTTTTTCATTAGCCTGATGCCTCTTCTTCCAGTAGCGCGTGTAGAACAGGTAGCCTCCGACAGCCACAACGACAACGCCCGCGCCTATCAGGATCCAGTTGGGCCCGCTGCTTGCAGTGCCCCTGCCGCCGCCGAAAATCATGCTCAGCGGGTTGCCGCCTGCCTGCCTGTTGAAGCCGCCTGCGGGCGCCACCTGCTGCCCTCCATTGGCAGTAGAGCTGATTGACGCATTCAGCCCAGTGCCCGACTCCGAGTCAAGCACCTTCGTGATCGTGTGCTGGATGTTGTTGCTGTCCCTGAACGTCACCTGCACGTCCACGGCGCCCGTGCCTATCTGCGTCAGATCCATAGACGCGAAGTCATCCACATTCAGAGTTCCGATGAAGCTCTCGGTGATGACATTCGGGCTGTCGCTTGACCACGCCTTCACATTCACGCTCTTTATCTGCGTGCTGCCGGTGTTCGCGACGAGCACCCCGGAGGTGCTGTCCAGGCTTATGCTCACTTCAGGCATCGGGTCAACCACTACGCCCGTGTTGTACACTATCGTCTGCCCTGTGCTCGGCGTGAGCTTGAGCGGAAGGGTGTAATAGCCGCTGCTCGTGGAGGACGATATGCCTATCGTCACGTCCTTCGACGCGCTCCCGCCCGCGGGTATCCTGTCAAAGTAAATGCGCTGCATGCCTATGGTCGTGAACACGCTCGTGGAGTTTATGTCCACCACTGCGGACACTTCGTTCGTGCCCATGTTCTGCACCGTGAGCCTGAACACTACCGGCGTGCCTATCTCCGTGGCATTCATCGGCTCGAACGACACCCTGTACTGCGAGGAGGACTCGCTCACCTTTACAGGGCCGACGTAAAGCGTCTTCTCAATCGGCTTCTCAAGCGCGTCCTTGTATGTGAACACCACGGGCACGTTGTATATTCCCGAGGTGGTGGAGGAGGACGCCAGAAGCGTGAGCGCAATCCTTTTGGTGGTATTTGAAGGAATGCTGCCCACGGTCTTCTGGGTCGCTCCGTCAAGCGAGAAAGTCGAGTTCTGCGGCATGCTTATTACGAGGCCGTTCACTACGCCGCCCGTGTTTGTGAGGTCGAGGTCGAGAGTCACCTTCTCGCCAGGCGCAAGCGCGTCATCTCCTGCTGACGATGTGGCCACATCAAGCACGCTCTCCTGCGTAATTTCTATCGGCACTGATATGGAAACGCTCCTTGACGCGTCGCCGCTTCCTGATGTGTAAGTGTAGTACACGTCCACGCGCACCAGCCATATGCCTCCGGCAGACTCCTGCGGCACCCTGAAAGGCACCGTCATCTGGGCGCTCGAGCCCGCAGGTATGTCGCCGCTGTACACCGCGCCGCTGGTGCTTGAGTCAAGTGTGGGCGTGTAGTGCGCAGTCACTCCCGTCGCAGCCGTATCTCCATTGTTGGTAAGCGTGATTTTCAGGTATCCTGTCGTGCCTGGGTAGACGGAAGAGGGCACGATAGTCTGCTCGCTAACCTGTATTGTGGGGCCGCTGCTGCTCGCCGCAAAGCCCGTAGCCATCAGCGCGGCAAGCATGAGCACTGCAATCGCAAAAACATTTCCGGCCTTCATCCAATCACCCTCCTTTTTTCCTCTTCTTCAAAATGTCACTCTCGATTTTCCCGTCCATTATGCTGATGACGCGGTCCGTCCTTTCCGCCACCCGCGGGTCGTGCGTCACGAATATGACCGTTATGCCGCGCTGTCGGCACAGCCCTATTATGAACTCTATGACTTCGGCGCTCGACTTCGAGTCCAGGTTGCCAGTCGGCTCGTCAGCCAGCAATATTTTCGGGTCTCCGGCGAGCGACCTTGCGACCGCGACGCGCTGCTTCTGCCCGCCGCTCAGCTGCGACGGCATGCTCGCCTTCTTGTCCATCAGCCCCACTGCCTCAAGGTTGCGCCGCACTATTGCCCCGCGCAGCGCAGGCTCCACGCCCTTAATCATGAGCGGCAGCTCCACGTTCTTCCAAACATTGAGCGTGGGCACGAGGTTGAACGCCTGGAAGATAAAGCCGATGGTTTCCCTGCGCTCCTTCGCAAGCTGCGCCTCATTCATCTGCGAAATCGGCTTTCCTTTGAGGTAAATCTCCCCGCCGGTGGGCTTGTCCAGGCAGCCAAGCAGGTGAAGCATCGTGCTCTTGCCGCTGCCCGAAGGCCCTATCACGGAGATGCGCTCGCCCTCTCCGATGGAAACGCTCACCTTGTCAAGCGCGAGGAAGCTCGTGCCGTTTCTGTACTCCTTCGACACGTTTTCCATGCGCAGAACCGAATCTTTCATGTTTTCACTGTGCTACTCGCTGCGGCCGCAGTATATATTCAATTCCCGAAATGATACCCAAATTCTACCCAAATTACCTCTGAAATCTATGGAAAAGGAGGAAAAGTGGGAAGAAAAATGAAAAAGCGGGGAAAAAGCAGAAAAGGAAAATAAAAAACGGAAAAGCGAAGTGGAAAAAAGGAAAATAAAAAATACAAAAAAGAAAGCACCGCTCACTCGTTGCTCAGCTTCGCGAATATCAGCAGCCCCAATGCGCTGAACAGCATGGGCACGAACGAGAACGTGCTCGCGAAGCTCCTCATTGAAAGCATGTAGAAGAGAGGCGTCGACGAGATGGCGTAGAGCAGGAACGAGAACAGGAACGCCACCAGGCCGAGCGTGAAGTTCGACCTCAGCCGCAGGTAGTCCTTCACGTACACGTACAGCAGGTACAGGACAAGCACGATGTTCAGAGTGGAAAGCGCGAACCTCAGCGCAAGATACTCGCCAATCCCCTCCTGCGGAGGCGACGCGCCCACGAACCCTCCTATGCCCCTCTGTACGTCCGAATCGGGTATGAACCTGCCAACGCCCGGCAGGAGAGCCGCCGAGCCTACCATTATGAGCAGCGCCCCCAGTATCAGCGCGACCGTCCAGAGCAATGCAAGCTTGCCATTCTTCCTCTCGCCATTTTTAGCGGGCTTCTTCATTTCATTTTTTCCTCGTGACGCCATTGTTCTCACCCCTTATTTTCCCGGCAAAATCATCCTGTGCAAGTGCCGCGTCGCTGATGAAATACACCCGGCCATATCCTTCGCTGCCGCCCTCCACCAGCCCGTTCTTCTCCATCAGGCCGAGGTGGTGCTCCACGGTCTTGTAGTCAAGCTTAGCGGAGAGCGCGAGCTGCCGCATGTTCATCGGCTTCTTCGCGAGTATCGAAAGCAGCGTGATTCTGGTCGGGCCGCCCTTCGTGCCCTCAAGTAGCCAGAACATCAGGCGCTTCATCGGGTCCATCGCAACGCACTTCCTACATCAAACGAGTGTCCTGTAAATCTCAAGCGTCTGCTTCGCAATCTTCTCCCATGTGAATATCTCCCCAACCCTCTCGCGGCCCTTCCTGCCCATCGAGGCGGCAAGCTTCTCGTCCGTGAGCATCTGTATGAGCTTCTCGGAAATGTTCACCGGATTGTCCGGGTCGCAGTGCAGCCCCGTAACTCCGTCCAGCACCGCCTCGCGCAGCCCTCCTGCACCAACAACAATGGGCTTGCCCATCGAGGACGCCTCAAGCGAAACTATTCCGAACGGCTCGTAGCGCGAGGGCGCGCACACCGCATCCGCGCACGCGTAGAGCAGCAGCCTCTCCTTCTCGTCCACCCACCTGTTCACGAACACCACTTTCTCCGCAATGCCGAGCTGCGCCACAAGCGATCTCATCTCCTCCTCCATCTCGCCCCTGCCCAGCACCACGAGCTTCGCATTCTTCACTTTCGAAAGCACCTGCGGCATCGCCCTGACCAGCGTGTCAATTCCTTTTACAAATGTGAGCCTTCCGGTAAACAGCACCATCTTCTCGCTCTCCTTCACGCCCAGCGTTTTCCTGTAAGCGGCCAGCTCCTCCTTCCCGAAGTTCTTCATGTCGTACTTCTTCTCGTCCACCCCGTTCCACATCACGCGTATCTTTTCCTTGGGGTAGCCCAGCCTCTCCAGCTCGTCATGCATCGCGTAGCTCACAGTGATTATCAAATCAGCCTTCTGCGCCGCGAATTTCTCCAGCTCCCTTATTGTCGAGGAGCCGCCGCCGCGCGACCTGCCCTGCTCAGTTGAATGGACATGAAATATCAGCGGCTTCTTCACGTTGGACTTCGCGGTGATGCCGCTTATGGCGCTCAGCCAGTCGTGGCACGCTATCACGTCGAACTGCTCCTTCTTCGCGCACATGTTCACGAACTTGTTGGCCGCGAGCATGTTGTAGCTCAGCACGTCCGCGAAGAACCTCATGCCCGCGCCCCATCTCTTTATCTCATCGTCAACGAACACGGGCAGTATCTCGCTCGCGTCCGCGACTATGGGCCTGTGCACCGTGATGTTCTTCAGCTCCTCCATCGTCGGCAGCTTGTCGCCGTCGTTCATGGTGAATACGCTCATCCTGTTGCCCTTTGCCGCGAACTCCTTCGTAATTTCGGCGGCGTAGGTGCCGAGCCCTCCTATCAGCCTCGGCGGGTATTCCCAGACGAAATATGCGATGTTCATGGAGGCATCCCCGCCCGTCTTTCAGGCCAGGGCCTCGAGAAGCGACCTTCGCACCTGCTCGTTCGTGCCCTTCACGCGCACCACGTACTGCGCCACGCTCGGCCTGCCCATCATCTCGAGCCACGGGCCGAAGTGCCCGCCGTTCGCGTGGTAGAGCACGCTCGAAAGCGGCGCGCGCGATACGAGTTCCGAGAACTCCTCCAGGCTCCTCGCCTTCCCGACTTCCCTGCCGTCAGGAGTCTTGAACACGAACTCCTTTCCCGGCGCGCAGTTCTTCGCAGAAGGCGCCTGCTGCTTGTTCTTTCCCATGCTCCCACCTCTCACGGTTTTTTTAGCCCTCTCAACGGGCTTGAAATGGTCGAACTCCTTCTCATCCCCCGGCACGATTATGAGCGCATTCTCCAGCGCGCCGTTCGCGCGCCTCGGGTCGCTCAGCACCGCGGTGAGGCCGAACCTTTCCACGAAGCCGCCGCTCGACCTGTCAAACTCGCGCACCAGGTACGCAACCGACCTGTCCTTCGTAGTGAGCCTGCCAGCGGAATCTAGGAAAGCTACGCGCTTAAGCATGCTGGTCACCCTTAACCTTTTCCTTCAAATCCTGTAGTATATTGACGAAGTTTATAAACCCATCATAGGGGTTGCTGTACGGCGAGAAATACTTGTGCACGTCGCCGTCCGCGAGGGATTTTGTGCACAGGTAATAGAGGTGGTCGCTGTTCTGCAGCAGCCTCCACGCGTGCAGCTTTTCGGCATCGCCGCTTTCCCGCACCGCATGCCCAATTTCCTGCAGCAGGCCGAAGCACTGGTGCTGCATCTCATTGCCCAGCCACGCGCTCGCATCCCTTTCCATGTCCGCCCATGAAAGCAGATACGGGACGTCAACTTCATCCATCGGCTCGTTCTTTTCCGCAACTTCGGAAGGAAGGGCGAACTCCAGGTGCCTGTGCTTCAGCGCCTCGCCCGGCATGTGCCTCAGGAACTCGAAGATGCCGGTGTCAGCCCACTGGTGCTCGCCGAATGTCTCGTAGTCCATGAACAGGTTTATGCACTGGCCCTGCGACGCGGCGAGCCAGCCCGCATACTTGTCCGCGGTGAGCGGATACTCGCTCCACCAGCGCGAGGAGAAGCGGTACGAAACGTCATCGCTCAGCCGATAGTTGCGCATGAGCAGCTTGAGCTTCTCGCATCCCTTGGCCCTGTAAACGTAGTTGGGCGAGCGCCAGCCCAGGTAATACTCCCACCCTTCCGTTACAGTCGCCCCGAAGCCCATGCCCTCGACAAGCTTTGCAATGTCGTTCGAGTAGAGCGCCTCGGTATTGCGGAAAGTGCGCGGCTTTATGCCCAGCTTCTGCATTTCAGCAGCATGCATGCGCACCTGCTCAATGAACTCAGTCTTGTCCTCGAAAATGGAGGCCAATGAGTGATAGTAGGTCTCATTCAAGAACTCCACATTGCCGGTGCGGTACAGCTCGCGGAAGCTTTCGAGCAAATCGGGCGCGAACTCCCTGCACTGCTCCAAAAATACTCCTGTCAATGAAAACGAAATCTTGAACTCGCCTCCATGCCTCTCAATCAGCTCAAGCAGCATCGAGTTCGTGGGCCTGTAGCACTTCTCCGCAACCTTCTCGAATATTTTCTTGTTCAGCTCGTAATCGAAATACCTTTCGCGCAGCGCATGGCCGTTAGGGCTGAAGATGGAGAATTTGCGCAGCCTCATGGGCTGGTGAACCTGGAAATACATGCATATCGAAGGCATATTCCCACCATCTGTTATCTCGCCACTTCTTTATATACGTCTAGTGTTTTTGCAGCAGTTCCGGACCACGTGAACCTTCTCACCTCGGCCAGCTCCTCCCTGCTCATCACGCGCCTCAGCATAGGATACTTGAGCAGCGCGATTATTTTCGCCGCAAGCTCATCCACATCCCAGAAGTCCACCTGCAGCGCATTCTTCGCTATTTCCCCCACCCCGCTGCTCTTCGAAATAATCACCGGCGTGCCGCTCGCCATCGCCTCCAGCGCGGTAATGCCGAAGGGTTCGCTCACGGAAGGCATCACGTAAACATCGCTGCTTGCATACGCGCGCCTCTGCTCCTCCTCGCTCAAATAGCCGGTGAACACGACATTGTCCTGCAGGCCCATATCAATGCTCTTCATTATGAGCTTCGGCAGCAACTCGCCCGTGCCCGCAATCACGAAGCGCACATCCTTCATCTTTTCGGACACCTTCTTCGCTGCATAAAGGAATTGCATCGGGCCCTTCTGCTCCACGAGCCTGCCCAAAAACAGCACAGTCTTCCTTCTCTTCCCGCCGCCGCCGTCATACTTGTTGAACGCATCGCAGTCAACCGCGTTGTAAACCACGCGCACCTTCCAGTCCGGCGCGCCCATCTGCATGAGCCTCTCGCGCATCCTGTTGCTCACCGTGATGACGCGGTCTGCCTGCGCAATGCCCTGCCGCTCAATCTGCAGCAAATTCTCCCATGGCCAGGGCGCCCTGTCATACTCGGTCGAGTGCACCGTGAACACGAGCGGCGCGCCGAGCCGCCTCTTCAGCTCGCCGGCGGCCTGCACAGTGAGCCAGTCGTGGTTGTGCACCAGCGCATAGTGCGCGCCTGCCTTCACTTCCTCCATCACCGCCTCAACGCACTGCCTGTTGTAGTTGCCCACTGCTTCCAAAAAGCTCCAGCCGTAAGTCTCGCGCAGCTCGCCCGCAACTTTCGGCGCAGAGGAGTAGGGATTGATGTGGTGCCTTGCCTCCACCTCGATGATGCGGATGTTCGGGTGCACAGCACGCGGCCTCTCGGCCGAGCGCGGCATGTAGAAGTCTATGTGCACTCCAAGCTCCGCAAGCTTTTTCGTGAGCTCGTAGCAGTGCACTCCAAGGCCTCCGCTGGCAAAAGGAGGGAACTCCCATCCGAGCATTGCGATTCTCATCTAACGTCGACTCCCTGCTCTAGACAAACGGCCTGATGGCCATTAATTCATCCTCGGCGGGGTATCGCCTGCGGCTCTTAAATAGGTATGCATTTTACGACGATAAATATCAGCCGCGGCCGCTGAAAACGCGCAAATATGCCCTCAGCACCTCGCCCGTGCTCCATGCCTGCGCAAAGCAGCCCTCGGGCCTCCAAGTTTCCGGCTCCACAAGCTCAGGCACGCACCCAAGGCAGCCCCGCAGCAGCTGCTTCCTGAACCCGCCAAGGAAGCGCGCCGCATCCCTCTTGCCAACCGCAATATAGGCATCCACGAACGGGCCGATGAGCCACGGCCACACAATGCCGTTATGGTAAGCAGCATCCCGCTGCGCCTGATTCCCCTCGTATCTCGCCTTATACTTCGCATCCTTCTGCGACAGCGTCCTCAGGCCATAAGGCGTGAGCAGCTCCTCCTGCACCTTCTCCACAACTTTCACAGCCCTCTCTCCCTCGAGCAGCGGAAGCGGCAGGGACAGGGCGAAAACCTGGTTCGGCCTCACGCTCGCGTCATCGGGCTCCAGCACGTCGAACAGGCACCCTTCGGCATCATTCCAGTATTTCGCGAACGACTTCTTCACCTTCTCCGCCTTCTTCCCCATCTGCTCCGCATACCCGCGCTCCCCGAATCTCTTCCCGAAAAGCTGCGCAATGCGCAGGGCATTGTACCAGAGCGCATTCACTTCAACGGGCTTTCCCTCGCGCGGAGTGACCGCCTCGCCCCCGACAGCAGCATCCATCCACGTAAGCCGGGGCCCGCACTTCAGCAGCCCGTCGCCATCCTCGCGCACTTCAACAGGCCCGCTTCCCCCGGCATACGCATCCACCACTTTTTTTACAGCGCCGAACAGCTCGTTCTTCACAGCAGCCTCGTCATTGCTCGCCTCCAGATAGCGGTAGACAGCAAGCACGAACCAGAGCGACGCGTCCGCGGAATTGTACGCCGCCACGCCCTCCTCATCCACCAAGTCAGCCACCGCACCCTTGCGCATGTGCCTTACTACATCGAGAAGCACGCGCCTCGCCTCGTCATGCCTTCCCGTTGCAAGCGCGATGCCGGGCAGCGCTATCATTGCGTCGCGGCCCCACACGCCGAACCACGGGTAGCCCGCAATCAGTTCCCTCTCGCCATTGCCAACTATGAAATGGTCAGAAGCGAGCGCCATGTAGTCAAGGAACCTCTCGCGGCGCACCCTGTTCGCAATGTACAAATCATCGACAACATTCCCGACGCGCGCAATCTCGCGGCCATAGAGCGTGCCGAAGTCCGCAAACTTCGTGGGCGCATCCGAGAAGAGCAGGTGGAAGCGCGCCCTTCCCGCGCCCTCGAGCGAGAACGCGCCGGGCATGAAATGGTTCTCGGCGCACGCCTCGCCCCTCCTCTCCTCCCAGTCATAGCGCATGCCCAAATTCCAGTCCTCCCTCTTCCCATACTCGCACGCGTCCGAGTACATGACAACCTGCGAGGAAGGCCCCTGCACCACCGCCCCGTTCCTGTAGCCCTTCTGCGCAAACTCCGGCTTGCCCTCGGTGAGCCCGTACATGCCCCTGTCATTGAGCAGCGGCGTGATTTCAATGCGCCACTTCGCGCCCGCAGGCGCGTCCATATCGTACCTCGCAACAGCCGCATTCGCGCCGTGCACCATGAAAATCCTCTTCTTCACCCGCATCCCGCCGGCATCAAAGTAGAAAGTCGGGAAGGGATTGAGCTTGAACTCGCTCATCAGCAAATAGCCCTGCGGGTAAATTGCGGAAGCATACTTGTTCGTGGACAGGGCAAACTCCCCGCCCCCAGCCCGCAGCTTCTCCTCAACCTTTGAAACAAGAAGCCTCCTCGCGTGCGGGGGTTTTTCAGAAGCAACAAGCAGGCCGTGGTACTTGCGCGTGTTCGCGCCCATCACGGTGGATGACGCATAGCCGCCCAGCCCGTTCGTGAGCAGCCACTCCCTGTCCCATGCCCTTCCGTATTCCAGCCCTTTTTTTCCCACGCGCATGAGCATCAGTGCCAATTCAATAAACGGGCGTCAGCCACCTGGAATACTTTGCATTCCTGCCCTCAATTGCCTCGTGGTAAATATTCGCAATCTTCCGCGTGACAGGCCCTGCCTCGCCCTTCCCTATTTTCGTGCCGCCAATCTCGACAACCGGCTCCACCTCGCTCGCAGTGCCGGTCACGAACACTTCCTCCGCCTTCAGCATCTCGGCAGGCGAAATGTCCCGCTCCGCGAACTTCATCTTCTCATCCTTGGCAATCTGTATCACGCAATCGCGCGTGATGCCCCCCAGGATCGAGGCGCTCGGGGGCGTGGTCACGAGCACGCCATCAATCACGGCAAAAATATTGGAAGCCAGCCCCTCGCTCACCATGCCACGGTGGTCCAGCAGCAGGCCATAATCATACCCGTTCCTCTCAACCTCGATGGCTGCAAGGTATGCGTTCGCATAATTCGCAGCGCACTTTGCATACTCGGGCAGCACGTTCGGTGCGGGCTTGCGCCACGAGGAAATCATGCACCGCAGCCCCTTCTTGCCCTCCCACTTCTCAATGCTGCCCTTCACCGGCAAGGCGAATATCGTCAGCTCCGTCGAGGGCTGCCTCTTCGTGGGCGAGGGGTTCGTCCAGCTCCCGAAATAGAAAAGCGGCCTCACATAGCTCGCGCCCAGCTTGTTCTTCCTGAGCGTCTCCACTATCGCATCCTCAATCTGCTTCTTCGAATAGGCGTGCTTCATCTCGTAAATCGCGGCTGACCTCAGGAAGCGCTCAACGTGCTCGCCCAGCCTGAAAAGGAAAACTTTCCTCCCGCTTCCTTCCCCGACCTCGTAGGACCTGATGCCCTCGAACATCGCCACCCCGTAGTGCAGGCTCCACGTGGTGATGTGCACATTCGCGTCCTCCCACTTGACAAACTCGCCGTTGTGCCACACCCAGTCGCACCTTGGGCCGTCCATGAAAGAGCCGAGTTTAGGCATTCACGCACCAAGCTAGAAATCGGAAAATGAGTTAATAAGGTTTTACACGCTGAACCATGCAAAGAATGAAAGGTGCTTTTTAATGGACGGCAAACCGGTTTCACAACAGCGCGGCCAAGCGCCCGCTTCCCCGCAGAAGCCGAAAGGCAAGTTCGACGGGCGTAATTTGGGTATGGAGGTGAAGGCAGTGGCAAAGAACGACGCTCTCGAAAGGCTGATGGAAGGCAACTCCAGATACGCCGCCAAGGCGAACAAAAAGCTCCTTGCAGAGCTGGTCAAGAACGGCCAGCACCCGTATGTAATGATCATCAGCTGCGCAGACTCCCGCGTGCCTGTTGAGCAGATTTTCGGCTCAAAGGAGCCTGGCGAAATTTTTGTGGTGCGCAACGCGGGCAATCTTGCAACTTATGACGTCGTAGGCAGTGCCGAATACGCAGCCGAGCATTTGGGCATCGCTGCAATAGTGGTGCTCGGGCACACGAACTGCGGCGCTGTGAAAGGGGCGTTGGACGGCAACCATGCGACCGGTGCGCTCGGCAGGGTGCTTGCGCACATCGAGCCCGCAGTTGAGAAGGCAGGCGGCGATTTTGTGAAGGCAGTTGAGCTGAACGTGAAGAACCAGATTGCCGAGCTGCTGGGCAGCGACATTCTCCAGAAGGCCAGCGACACCGGCAAGCTCGAGATTGTGGGCGCAGTGTACGAGCTCGAGACTGGAAAGGTCAGGCGCATCTGACGCCTCGGTTTATTAAGAATGGCTAGCCTATACTAGATTTGATAACCATGGACAAAGCCGAGAAGCTCAGGTACGAGATGCGGCGCAAGCTGCGTGCGCTAAAGGACATCAGGGGCAGCGGGACCGAGCTGATAACCGTTTACATTCCCCCAAGCAGCCAGATAGCCGATACTACCAACAAGCTCAAGGAGGAATACGGGCAGGCGGGCAACATCAAGAGCAAGAGCACGCGCAAGAACGTGCAGGAGGCGCTGGAGAAAATCATCCAGTACCTCAAGATTTTCCGCAAGCCGCCTGACAACGGCCTCGCAATCTTCTGCGGCAACGTTTCGAAAACCGAGGGCAGGCCGGACATCCAGCTCTTCTCAATAGAGCCTCCTGTCGAGCTCAACGTGCAGATGTACAGGTGCGACTCAGCTTTCATGCTCGACCCGCTCGAGGGCATGCTCGAAACCTCGCAGAGCTACGGCCTTGTGGTGATAGACGGCCGCGACTGCACTCTCGCAACCCTCAGGGGCAAGCAAACGAAAATAGTGAGGCGCCTCCACTCGCTCGCGCACTCCAAGGTGCACAAGGGCGGGCAGTCAGCGCGCAGGTACCAGCGCATCGTCGAGGAGGAGATAGAATACTACTACAAGAATGTGGGCGAGAACATGGACTCGGTGTTCATGGCCAGCGGCATAAAGGACATCATAGTGGGCGGGCCCGGCCCAGTAAAAGAGAACTTCGTGAAGATGAAGCCCTTCAACTACCAGTTCAAAATCCTCGGCGTGGTGGACACCGGCTACACCGACGAGTTCGGGATAAAGGAGCTGATGGACAACGCGAGCAACATCATAAACGAGCAGGAGAGCGTGCGCGAGAAGGTGCTTGTCGAGAATTTCATACGCGAAATATCGCGCGAAGGCCTTGTAACCTACGGCTACGAGAACGTGCGCAACGCAATCGACAGCAACCAGGCCTCCAAGGCGCTCGTCTCCGAGGCCCTCAACCTCTACCGCATTTCCTACAAGTGCACGCAGTGCGGCAATCAGTTCGAGGCGCTCCTGGACAAGGATGCGCCGGACGCCAAGTGCAACTCGTGCGGCGGCAGGGCGCAGGAAATTTCGAAGGTGGACGCGATAAGCGAGCTCATCGAGCTTGCGGAAAAGAGGAACGTGGAGCTGGAGTTCATTTCCGTTGAAACGAATTCAGGCCAGCAGTTCATGTCTGGCTTCCAGGGCCTCGGCGCCTTCCTGCGCTACCGCTAGCTAATTTAATTAATACCTAGCACCAATACCCTCCCATGCTTGGAACTCTTGCGACAATATTCATCATAATAGCCATCGGCCTGCTCGCGCGCCACTTCCGCATAGCGGGCGAGAAGGAATACAACCTGCTCAACAACATCATCTACAACTGCACGCTGCCCGCGCTCATCTTCATGAGCCTCATCGCCGCGGGCTCGCAGGCCTTCCGCGACTTCCCGCTCATAGCCTCGAATGCGCTCGCAATCCTCATCATGATGGCGCTCATCCTCCTCGCCTGCTTCGCGCTGCGCCTCCCGCGCAAGCTCATCGCCCTGCTCCTGCTTGCCAGCTTCTACGGCAACATAGTGTACATGGGCTACCCGGTCGTGGAACTGGCCTTTGGCCAGCCCGGCATCCCCATAGTGGTGGTAGCCGCGACAATCTACAACATCATCATCTTCTCGCTCGGCCTCGCGCTGCTGCAATACCTCTCGCTGGACCACGAAAAAATCAGGCTTGACCACATCACCAACCACCTCATCAAGAACCCTCTCCTCCTGAGCACCGCTGCGGGCCTCCTCTTCCTTGCCTCAAACCTCACCCTGCCGGTCTACCTTGCCACCGCGCTCGACAGCTTCGGCCACATCACCGCGCCCCTTGCGCTTTTCTCGCTGGGCATCTTCATGTACGGCCGCAACCCGCTTGCAAACATCAAGCTGAATCTCGCAATAGCGGCGCTCAAGATGGCCGTCTTCCCGCTTCTCTTCATCTTCATAGCCAAAAGCCTCGGTCTTTCCGGCTTGGGCTATTCCGTCTCATTAGTGGAAGCAGCAATGCCCCTCGCAGTCACCAACTTCATCTTGGCAACGCAGTACAAGCTGGACGCCAATCTCGTCTCATCCGCAATAGTGCTCACGACCCTGCTCTCGCCGCTCTCACTCTATTTCTTCGGAACGCTCTAGCAACTACTCCAAAACGGTTAAATAGCTAGGAAGCCCTATTTCCACACTAGTTCTCAGGGGTGATTTGACGGCTGAACCAACAGTAGCCAAACTTTTCATCAATGCCGCACTCGCAAACAACCTTGAAGTGTTGAACTTCTTCCTCTCGCAGAAAGTCGACCCGAACATCAGCGACGAGTACGGCAACACTGCGCTCCATTACGTGGCCTCCAAGGGAAAGAAGGAAACGGCAGTCTTCCTTGTTGAGCACGGCGCGGATATCATGAAGCCCAACAAAATAGGCGCGACACCCTTCAGCTTTGCGGAAAACAACCTGAGCGTCCACTACTACTTCCGCGAAGTGCGCGCAGACCAGCTTGCAAAGCAGGAGCTGTTAAAGAACAGCCTGCCCCCTGAGCAGTCCAGAAAGACAGGCCCTGTGGCACAGCGCACCCGCATTGCCTGATTCCGCGCATTCTTCTTTAGGCGCAAGCCGAACCAAACCGCAAATCGCTTAATGATGCATGCAGAAGCATCTTCGGTGGTAAAATGGACATGAGAATCGCGCTTGCAATCGCGCTTATCGCTCTTGTAGCTTCAGGCTGCGCAGGAACTGGGCAGCCCATAGTGACTCCGCCTGGGCAGAACAACACCAACAACACTCCAAATACTCCCATGAAGCCCGCCAACTTCTGCATGACTGCCGCGGACTGCATGACTGGCGGCTGCTCGGGCCAGCTTTGCATTGCGAAAACGAATGCAGACGGCGGGATTACCACGTGCGAATGGAGGGAAGAATATTCCTGCTACAAGCCCGAGGGCTGCGGCTGCGTTGAGAACAGGTGCGCGTGGAGCGCGGAAACTCTCAGGTGCATAGAGGAGAAGCAGGCAAGGGTGTAGTGGGCGCCCATTTCTACTGGGAAGCAGATGCCGGCGCTTTCTGCGCGCCGTTCTCATCGTCCATTATGAACACGACTGCCGCGACAACAGTTGTCCACAATCCATCCTTGTCGCATATTGCTGATTGTGTAATGTTAGACGTTTTGACAAATTTGCCGCTGAGCTTGAACACCTGCTCCTTGTCATCCCAGCTCTTGTCAGCATCGAACTCTATGCCCAATGTAGAAGCGAGCATCGATGCCGCCATGTCCTCTGCCCTTTCGCCTGCCCTCTCATCGGTCTCGCCGAAAGAGTGGTGCTCGCTGATATAGCCGTAGGTGTTCGGGTCCTTTGGCTGCGCAAAGCCAACTGATGCGGCGAGAAGCCTGTTGGGCTCGTTCGCGGCATTGCGCGACATCACCACGAACGTAATCTGGCCGGGCTTCAGGTACTGCATTCCCTTTTCCTTTGAAATTATCTCGCAGTTCGGAGGGAAGATGCTCGACACTGTCACCAGGTTGCAGTGCTGTATGCCCGCATCGCGCAGCGCTGCCTCGAAGGATTCGAGCTGCTCCCTGTGCTTTCCCACTCCATTCGTCAAAAACATTTTCTTCGGAACGAAATTTGCCATCCAGTCTTCCTCTTTTGCAAATAGCTTCCGCATTTCCCCTTAATAAGATTATTCCTCGCCAAAAACCTGCGGCCCTCTTTCTCTGGAAGGAGAAAGGGGCATCATTCCCAAAGGGAATGCTTGTTTCTGGCAACTTCCCCTCACGCTTTGCGCATGCTCCCTCAGCTTTTGTCCGCAACTTCCTTTGCAATGCGCGCAATGAATGCATCAACAGGCTCATTTGAAATCTCGCCCTTCCTCGTTCTCACCTGCAAAGTGTTGCTCTCCTTCTCCTTGTCTCCTATCACGAGCATGTAAGGTATCTTCTGCATCTGCGCGTCCCTTATTTTGTAATTGATGGTGTTGGCCTTCTCGTCCACTTCCACGCGCAGCCCGTGCTTCTGCATCTTCGCGGCAAGCTGCTTTGCAAATGGTATGTGGCCGTCATTCACCGGCAGCAATGCTACCTGCACTGGAGAAAGCCAGACTGGGAATGCGCCTGCATAGTGCTCAATCAGCACGCCCATGAACCTTTCGAGCGAGCCCAGCAGCGCGCGGTGTATCATTATCGGCGTGTGCTTTGTGCCGTCCGCGCCCTCGTAAGTTGCGCCGAAGCGCATGGGCATCTGGAAGTCCAGCTGGATTGTGGCGCACTGCCAGCTCCTTCCAATCGCGTCCTTTATGTCAACGTCAATCTTAGGGCCGTAGAACGCGCCCTCTCCCGGCTTCACGTCATACTCAATGCCTTTCGCCTTGAGCGCTTCCGCAAGCGCCTCCTCGGCCTGCCTCCAGAGCGAATTCTCGCCCATCGCCTTCTCCGGCTTCGTGCTCAGGTGCACCGCATACTCGAACTTGAAAACGTCGCTGTACAAATACTTCATGAAGTCCAGCAGGCCCAGAAGCTCGCCCTTCAACTGCTCAGGCGTAACGAAGTGGTGCGCGTCGTCCTGGCTCATCTTGCGCACGCGCGTGAGTCCGGTCAGCGTTCCGGTGGGCTCATTCCTGTGGAGCGGCGCGAAGTCGGCTATGCGCACTGGCAGCTCGCGATAGCTGTGCGAGGTGCTCTTGTAAATCAGCAGGTGCGAGGGGCAGTTCATGGGCTTGAGCGAGAAGTCCCGGTCCTCAATTTTCAGCTCAAACATGTTCTTCCTGAAGTGCTCCCAGTGCCCCGAAGTTTCCCACAGCGTCTTCTCGTAAAGCAGTGGCGTGATGACCTCCTGATAGCCCCTCTTCTTGTACTCCTCGCGCAGGAATGCAAGCAGCGCATTGTAAACAATCGCGCCCTTTGGCAGGAAGAAAGGCGAGCCCGGGCTGGACTCGTGCATCATGTAAAGGCCGAGCTCCCTGCCAATCTTGCGGTGGTCGCGCTTCTCCGCCTCCTCCAGCCTCTTCAAATATTCCGCGAGCATCTTCTTGTCCGGGTAGGCGATGCCGTAGATTCGCTGCAGCATTTTGTTGGTGGAAATGCCGCGCCAGTATGCGCCCGCCACTTCGAGCAGCTTGAACGCCTTGAAATAGCCGGTGCTCGGTACATGCGGCCCCCTGCACATGTCTACGAATTCCGCCTGCCTGTAGAAAGAGATTTTCTCGTCGGGTATGTCCGCAATTATCTCGAGCTTGTAGCTGTTGCCCTCCTTCTTGTAATGCTCCACCGCCTCCTTCCTGCTCATCCAGATGTGCTCGGCCTTCACATTCTCCTTCACTATCTTTTCCATCTCCTTTTCTATTGCAGCCAAATCGTCAGGAGCGAACGGGGCGTCCTTGTCCATGTCATAATAGAACCCTTCCTCAATCGGCGGGCCCAAAGTCAGCTTCACGTTGTTCTTGAAAAGCCTCTTCACGGCCTGCGCCATCAGGTGCGATGCGCTGTGCCAATAAACATTCTTGCCCTCGGCATCCTTGAATGTGAGAATCTTCAGCTCGCAATCTTTTTCGAGGCGCGCTGTCAGGTCAACAAGCTCGCCATCCACTTTCGCAACTATCGCGTCCTCGGCAAGCTTCCTTCCAATGTGCTTCGCTATCTCGAGCGGAGTGGAGCCTTTCTTCGCCTCAATTGTCTTGCCATCTGGCAGCCCGACCTTAATCATGGGCTTAGGATTAGCGCCAAACTTTAAACTACTTATCCATTGCAGTGGCGTTGCAAATAACCGGTTTATATTTCTTTTGGCGTCAATACACCAACATGGCAAAACAAGAAGAACCCAAGACTCCGGCTTCAGTGCGCATCGCATTCTCCTCGGCTGGAAAGGACTTCCACCTCGAAGTGCGCGGCGGCAGCCTCGGCGACGCTGAGAAGACCTTCGAGCGGCTCTTCGAGAAGGTGAAGAACACTACCAAGCAGGCGGACAGCTCGCACTACGGCTGACGGGGCATGGCGGCGACGAGCACGTACCAATCATGGTGGAGCGGCGACACGTTTTCAGCGTTGTAGCTTTCTCCCTCTATTTTCAGCCCTTCTTCTATGAGCGCCAGCTTCGCAGCATCACGTTCCGCGTTCTCATAGAGCGTGAGGAAGAACAGCGCGCCAGGCGCCGCGACCTTCTTTGCGCCCGCAAGCATTTTCCTCAGATGGTCATGAGCTCCAGTCGCTTTTGGGTGCCTGAATATCACCAGGTTGAACTTCTCACCCGCAACGCACGCGGCAGCGCGCTCGGTGCTTCCCTGTGCGAGCTCCGCAAGCCCGGAAACCTCGGGATAGTGCGTCCACAACTTCCACAGCCTGTCGCCACCAATTTCCTCGGCTGCCTTTTTCACGTCTCCGTACACCAGCTCCACAGTTCCCAGAAGTTCCGGATATGTCTCCTGCAAGCTCCTGAACGCGCTCTTATGCGTCTTCCCTTCCTCCTCGATTCCGACTAGCAGAGAAACGTTGAGCCCCGCCCTCTCTGCAAAATGCCCTATGCTGAGCACCTCCTCAAGGTAGCCGTAGCCGACGTCAAGTATCCTGAGTTGCCGCGCCCCCATGCCGCCGAGATGAGGCAGGAGGTAGCGGTTGAGAACCTTTGTGAAGTTGATGAAATCCATTTCCGGAAAAATGCCCGAAAGCTGCCTCCTGAAAAACTCGCCGCTCCGCTGAGCAGTGGGTGCAATTTTTCCGCCGGCAGCAGCGCCATTGGCGGCGGCGCCGTTGAAGTGCTTCAGCATCAACCAACTATTATGCCGCTCGCGCTATTTAAACACGTAGGAAAGGAAAAAAGAAAAAGCAGGAAAAAAGAGCGCGCGCCTAGTCCTTCTGCGTCATGCCGTATATCACATACAGGCCCGCAATGCCGAGCAGGAGGTATGCGATGTTCGTCAGCCCGCTGTTTGCCCCTAATATCATGTCCATCAGGTTCAGCGCCGGCTGCATATTGAGCAAGCCGCTCAGGCCCACAAGGCCCCAACCGATGCTCCCTATTATCAGGAGAACTTGCGCCAACTGATACAGAACTCCCTTGCCCATTAAGAACACCCCCTTCATGTCCTGCTAGGTTCTTTTCCGCCTTCCATATAAACTTATCCTCGGCAAAATGCGAACCATGGACTACCGCTACCTCGGAAACTTCTCGTGGCTGCTCGAGAAAAGGCTCGGCGGCTCGGATTTGCCCGGCCGCTACAATCATATAGACGACGATTTGGACTGGCTGCACGGCCAGGGCGCGCGCGCCCTTGTCTCGCTCACGGAGCACAAGCTCTCAAGCCCCAAGCTCAAGAAGTTCAGCTACCTGCACATTCCCGTCGTCGACATGACTGCGCCGGGCGAGGCGCAGATAGACGCCTTCGTGCGCTTCGTGGACAAGATGTGGCGCGAGAAAAAGCCCTCGGTGGTGCACTGCCACGCGGGCATTGGGCGCACGGGCACGATGCTTGCCTGCTATCTGGTGTCGAAGGGCCGCGAGCCCCCGAAAGCGCTCGAGCTGCTGAAGCAGAAGCGGGGCTACGGGCTTTTCACGCCTGAGCAGTACGAGGCGGTGGAATTATACTTCTGGCGGAAAAGGGCTGCTGCCCCACGACGTAAATAATCAGCACCTTCGTCATCTGTCGAGCATCAAAGCCAACCTTTAAATAGCCAGCCAAAGATGAGCATCGCATACTGGGGGGGCATTCGGGCAGCTTATACACTGCATCAAAATTCCCCGGGGTGGTATGAATGGTGGATTATGTATCGAACTTCCTGGCGTGGTACAATTACAGCAACTCCGGGCAATGGCTGTTGGCTGTATTTGTCCTTCTGATCGCGCCATTTATCGCGAACTTTTTTGGCAACCTCGTCAAGGTCGGGTTCAAGAAAGTGAAGCTGGAGATGTGGCTCAAGGACCACGAGTTGCACGACTCCGTCGCCGGCATCTCGCCGATTGCGGTGCTCGTGACGCTAGTGAAGATCTCCATCTTCCTGATAATCCTGAACTTCATCGCATCCGACCTTCTCAAGTTCGAGGGCACGGGCCTGCTGCTGACGGACTTTGTCAGGTTTATGTTCTCCGTCATATGGGCGGTCATAATCCTGTCGACGGGCCTGATACTGGGTGACTACGTTGGCGACAGGATAAAGGCGGCGAAAGGCATCCTCTTCTCCGGCATGATGGCGCTGGTGGTCGAGGGCTTCATCGTCTACCTTTCGATTGTCGAGGCGTTCAGCACGCTCGGCAGGTTTGCGGTGGTGAACCTCCTGACAACGCTCTTCAACGGCGTGGTCTACGGCGCGGCCCTGGCGCTCGGCCTTGCATTCGGTCTGGCGTTCGGCCTCGGCCTGAAGGACTCGGTCGCCGCTGCGGCAAAGGACAGGAACAGCGACTTCGCGAGCTTCATGAACCGCATGAAGAAGCGCTGAGTCTGATGGGGCGAAAGCCCCTCTTTCCTTATTTTTTATTTTATTCCTTTCCTCCCCTAATTAGCGCATGCCAAGGCAATACGGCTTCGGTGCAAGGCACTTCTTCGCATTCGCAGGCCTTGGCGCCGGCTTCGTGGGCGCGCTCCTCGCAATACTCGCCTATTTCGTGCTCGCGCCCCAGCTGGGCGCGATGGGCTCTGACATTGACGCGCGCTTCGGCGAGCTGGATTCGCTGCTCGTCTCCGCCCAGGCAATAGGCACTGATGCAGGCAGCGCCATGCAGGGCCCGCCGCGCGAGATGCTCGGCAACTTCCACGAGGCCCTGCTCACCTACGCGCGCAGCGCCGACGACCTTGCGCTCGTCTTCGAGGGTGCAGGCGCCCTTCTGCCCGGCGGCGCGGGCGGGCTTGGCGAGGTTTCAACGCGCCTCCGCTCCTCTGCAGCCAGCATGCGCAATGCGGCCTACGATGCGGACTCGCTCTCGGACTCGCTCAACAAGACCTCGGGGGAAATAGGCGCGCTCACAATGCAGATTGGCGATTACCGCGAATCGCTCGCCTCCTCGCGCTCGCAGATGCGCGCGACTTTCAGCGCCCTCCAAACGGCGCACACCCTGCTCACCCTCGCAATCATAGCGGGCTTTGTCACGCTCATGCTGCTTTGCGCAGCGCTCATTTTCGAGGAGTATTGAGCCTTCGTCTAATGCCGAAGCGGAGGGGAAAAGTTAATAAGCCCCCCGACGATAGGCGTGCAAAGAGGTGGTTATGCATGGCTAGTTCGGGTGGTATGATGCTGTTCGAGAAAAGCATCGGAGAGTATTGGGCGGCAGTGCAGACGCTGGTGATAATTAGCGTGGTCCTGACGCTTGTGAATTTCGCAGTGCTCTTCGCGGCGCCATTGCTCGGCCTGCTCGTAGGCGGAATCATAGGCATTATCGGCCTTCTTCTGTACGTGTACGTCGGCTGGTCCGCGGTGAAGAATAGGCGCTTCAACATCACGCAGGGCGCGATGGCCGGCGTTGTCTTCGGCCTTGCCGCCGGCGTCATCGGGGGCATACTCAGCATACTGTTCCTATCGCTGGGCTTCGGCGCGCTCGGCGGAGGCGCACTGGGCGCTGCAGTCGGCGGAGGCCTTGCCATCATGGGCGCGATAATCGGCATACCGATTGCGATGGTGATTGGGGGCATTCTTGCAGCCATCGGGGCATTTGCAGCGCAGGCAATGAAGTGAGCTTGCCTTTTCTTTTTTCCATTCTTTTTTCTTGCCCCTATTTCTTCCTGGAGCGCGCGTCATCCACGAGCGCTTCCCAGCTCTCGCCAATCTTCGTCAAGTAGTTTCCGAAAGTCATGCTCAGCGAAATTTTCATGGGCCTGAATTTTCGCTTTCCATCAAGAGCCACTATCGTCTCGCGCTCCACCTTCAGCATCCCCACCCTCTTCAGCCGGGGGAGCACCCTGTTGTAAAAAGTCGCTTTTGAAATGTTGTTCGCAGCTATGAACGCACCAATCTCTTTCCCGCCAATCTCCAGCTTCTGCTCCATCTCCTTCATGAATGCCAGTGCCACCTCGTAGTATTTGGCCTGGTATCGTTTTGGAAAAACAAAATTCAGGACCTCCTCGAGCTTCCACATGAACTTCATCGGCCGCTCCTCCTTGTCCTGGAATGCGCGCAGCTCGCCTGAGTAATGCGATGGAAGGTAAAGGGAGTCGCCTGAAGGTATGCCGCGCGAGGCTACGGACGGCTTTTCCTTTTCTTTCTTTGAAGTGGAGGCTTCGCCGCTTTTTTCCTCCTCCCTAATTTCTTCTTCGCCTTCAGCCATGCCTTGCAATCTCAGCGCCCGTATTTAACGCTTGCCATTTCAGGGCATTCTCCCAATACTCCACAACTCTTTTAGTATTTCTAGCCATCTTCAAGCATAATGGGCAAACTGATAAATAGCCCTGAAGGCACAATACCTGTGATTCCTATGGCAGTAGCACAGAAGACACCCGTAATCCTGGCGCCCGCCGTGCTCAGCAGCCACAATCAATTCTATTCAGCGCACTTGGCGAGCAAAGCGTTTCGTGCAATGCGCGACGACTTCCTCACGAAGATATTCGACGTGCAGGCCCTGTGCCGGGAAACAACCGAGGCAAACATCAGGCGCCTCCTCGTGAAGCTGGAGGAAGCGGTCACGCCCCGCATGCTTGACGAGGCCGGCTATGACTCAAAGGGAATGGCCGCACTTGCAACTTCCATGCTCGGCAAAAAGCCGTCGGGCGATGAGTTTAACAGCGCCATGGCAACAATCGAGTGGGCCGCGAGGCGCGAGCTCGCTGCAGTAGTGCTTCACAACCTTGCATTCATGCCCGGCGTCATCATACCCGAGAACATGGATGCGTTGTACCAAAGCACCGCGCCGCCTGCAAACTTCCATGAGCTCCGCGCCGCAGTCAATGCCTACTGTGCCAATGCGCGCAAGTAACAGTTCTCTTCTAGTAATTCCAACATAGTATTGGAGTGCTTTAAAATGGGAAAAGCAATCGCGAGGCAGCGGCGCACCAGTTCGCAGCCCCAGCAGCCCATTTCTGCATCCACTCTTGCCGAAGGCCTTGCGCAGGAGGGCAGGTACGCGCGCCTGGGCGCAACGCTGAGTGCATACCTTGACATTGAGCGCGCAAAGCCAACGCACCGGCGCTTCCTTGAAACTTTCCCGGAGCGCGCAGACAAGGTCGTTTCCACCCTCCTGGGCAGAGCGCCTGGTTTGAAGCAGCTGACTGAAGACCATATCATCAGCACGGAAAGCGGCTCCCAGCTGCGGCGTGATGCATATGCGCTTCGGACCATGCTGCTCGCAGCAAAACTAGATGATTCAAAGCCTACTGCGATCGAGCTGATTGCCGTGGCAGCGGGCATGAACAACTCCGCGCTCAGGCCTTTTGCTGACTCATTGTATTTCAAAAGCTCGCAATTCAACCCAACTCCAACAAGGGCAGCGCAACGCGAGGCTGCAAGAACTGGCGACCCGTATGAAGTAAGGCCGCCTGTGAAAATTGGGCGCCGCAGCGCAAAAGAGAAATCCGGCTTCCAAGCCAAAGACCCGTACAAGGGAAAGAAGGAGCTTGCACAGGAAATACTTGAACAGGCGCCATTCCCGCAAGCCATCGCGTTTTTCGGCACTTACGAGCAGGTGCCCCGCTTCATCAAATTCGAGCTTTTCCCCAAGGCATACAAGCTTGCAGGCGGAAAGCCCGAAATACTCCGCGCCCTGCTCCTGCCTGAAGGCGCAAGCTCCACTTACATAAACAAGAGCATGGCAGCATTTTACACTGATTTGAAAAATGCGCTCGCAGCCAGAAAGGGCAACATACCGAGCGTGGCAGTTGCAGAGAAAATAGTGCAAAAGGTGCTCAGCGACAGGGAGCCAGTAAAAATGCCGGACCAGACAACCGCAGGCACCAGGAAAGGCTCGCGCCTGGACGTGCAGAAGCAGGAGGAGCGTATAGAGCGCGTCCTCGGTATTCAGTCAAGCATCCCTGAGTCTGATGCGGAATCAAAGAGCTGGTAAAATGATGCAAATGCAGCAGCCCTCGCCTTCGGGCCAGGCCCCATCGCGCTTTCCATCTTTCGCAGCCCTGCGCAAGAAGCTCATGACAACCCACCCTTTCAACGATATTTACAACCCGCGCAATGCACGGCGCTGGTATGATGTGTGCCTGCAGGGCGTACGCGATAACAAGCAGGACCGCGTGAAATTCGCGCTTTCAAAGCTCGAGAAGCTGGCCTATTCGAGCCAGAACAAGAAAAGAAAGGAAGATGCGCAGTACTGGCTCAACGCAGCCATGGACAAGTTTGAGGATGCCTGCACATACAGCTCAGCCAATGGCAACAACATAGGCGCGCGCCAGATGCTTGATTTTCTTGGCGAGCTGGCAGGGAACAGGAAATTAGCCGAGCCGGTCAGGTATGGGGCGCGCTTGAGGCTTGCCAGGATATTTGCAAGTTTATGCAATAGAAGCATGGCTGAAAGGATGATAAGCGAGGAAGCTGAGCTCACACTTTACCGCGCAGTGCACAACAAGCTGGACATGCCAGGGGTTTCAAGGCTTTTGGTGGAGATGCTGGTAAGCGGCCTTGATCATGCCCAAAAAATCGAGGCAATTGACGAGTTCATAACAAAAAGGCTGGCGCTCATAGTGCAAAAGGGCCAAAAGTCCGCAGACAGGCGGAATTACCTGATTGCCTGCCAGAACGCATGCAATTTCGCCCGCATTCTGCTTGCATTTGAAAAGGAAGAAAACTCTGGCTTCGCAGCAGCCTATGAACAGCAGATTGACCACTATTCCAAAAAGCTCAATGAGCTGGCCAGCGCGCATTAGCCATTTCATACCGCCACAGCATACTGGTTAGCACAGCACCAGCAAGTGCAGCAGGGTGCGGTTTACCATTACGCTATTGATTGGCCTTTCGTGATGGTGGAATACAGCCTACGCGTGAAAAGAGCGCTGAAAAAAGGGAAATGCGGCAGAGCGGGTGCAATCGCGCTACCATGATGATATTAAACGCCTACTTCTTTTGCAGCTGAATTTCCATGAACTCCCTGTCATCAGGGGGAAGCTCGCCATGCAGCATCAGGTATTTGATTTTATCCTCAATCTCGGGAATTCCGTTTCTTATCATCTTGAGCATTATCTTTACATCACGCGGTGCGATGGGAATAGTGTCCGGGTCTGCATTTTTCACAACTTCCAGCTGCTCCTTCAGCCTTTCCAGCATTTCCTCGCATGTCGCAAGATGGAGCCTCGGGTGCGTCTTGAGCTTGTGCGGCTGCAGCATCTGCTGCAGGCTGTTGTTTATTACCGAAAGCTTCTGCATCGGGTCGAGCCTGCGCGTGGCCCTGTCCAGCATCCTTTTTACTCCGCCGCGCGCCACGCCGACACGGAATTCATCTATCTGCCCCGCCTGCATGGGCTTCTCGGTCATTTTGAGCAGCCTGTTGAAGAAAGGAAGGGCGCAGCCCGGCAGGTGCTGTTCATGCTGAACAATCTTTGGTGGTGCCTTGGGTGCCATTTGCGGAATATTATCCATATTTTCAACTTGTGCCTTTCCTGAACTCCCTCTTCATCTCCCTCAGCGTGCGCCCGAACCCGAGCGCGTCCATTTCGAAAGGGCCAAGCGGCCTCTGCGCGCGCTTCTGCCACTCAAACGGGTTCAAGCTGAAGCCCCGGTCGTACATCACGAGCTTCCTGAATATCCTAAGGGCGGCCTCGCACTTTGCGAAATAGTTTGCAGCGCCCTCCTCTTCCATCAATCTGCGGCTATCATCTCCAAGCCTGTCGAAAAGGTACTTCTTGAGGTAAAATGTCCTGCTGATGGGCTCTGTTGCGCCTGCCTTTTCCATCTCAGCCTCCAGCTCCCTGCGCGCCTTATGCGGCCCCTGTCCTGTTTCTCTTTTCATTTTCCTCAGTTCCCGCTCGAACTCAAAAGCCTTAATCTCAGCGTCGTTCATGGGGCGCTTCCTGCCCTTCAAGCCATAGGTTATGGCGCGCCAGACTCGCTTTCTATGCACGACCAGCTTCTTGAGCATTCCAAGCGCAACATCGCACCTTGCAAAATACGTTTCAGGCCCTTCCCTTTTCATAATGTATTGCTTATTGATTCCAGTGCGGTCGGAGAGGTAATTTTGCAGGAAATAGATCTTTTGATCCCGGCTCTTGGCCCACCTGTATCCCATCTCGGTCTCAAGCTCCTTTCGCGCCTCCTCGCGCCTTAAGCGCGGGAAGATCATGCGCTCCTCGAACAGGCGCGTGAAGGCCATGAGGCGGCCGAGGGGCATCTCCTGCTTATTCAGTGCCTGCCTGCTTGGAGCCTTGGGTGCCTCTGCCGGCATTTGCATCACTTCGCCATCTCCTCCAGCTTTTTCACCGCAGTGCGCGTCGCCTTCTCCCTCACCATCGGGTCCGGCACGTAATCGATTATTTTCTTCACAAGCCAGTAGGCCCTGCTGCCCGGGAAAAGCGCAAGCACGTCCACGAGTATCCATGCTTGCCTCGGGTCTGCCAGGTGCTCTATGAATATTTCCTTGCCCTTTCTCTTCTCCGTGAGCAGTTTCCGCGCGACCGCGAGGCACGCGCCCCGGTGCTCCGACAGCCGCTCCAGCTGCGCCTTGTATCCCTCGTCAACTATGTCCCGCGCCCTCATGTTGCCAAGCGCCTCCAGCACTTCCGCCTGCGCAATCCTGCTCCTTTCCCTGAACGAAAGCGTGTCAGTGAAAAGATTCTTGAAGAGCCACGGCAGGTTGCTCCTGTTGCCCCTTATCGCCTGGGGGATGTTCAGGCCGGTGTATATTGATGTAGTCATTTTATCACCTGCTAATAGTTTGCGCAACTGCCTTCTCAAGAAGCTCGCCCATCTCGCCCAAGTTCTTCGCGTCGTGCGAGATTGACATGAGCGGCGCCGGAATGTCCATTTCCATCGTGACAGCTATGTTCATCACCCTGACAAGGCGCCTGTACTCAATTTCAGGCATGGATTCCTTTGGATCCGGAAATTCAGACGACTTTGCCAGCAAGCCCAATATGGCCTCCGCCTCGGCCTCGCGCTTCAGGGGCAGGCGCCGAATAAGGCCGTCAAGGAGCTGCATGTGGGCTTCAATCGATGCGGCCTCCTTCATGTCGATTCTTTTCTTCACATACTCCCTGCCGCGCTGGTCCGCCATGCATCCGAGTTTCTGCATCGCCTTCTCGACGCGCGCCTCAATCGCCCTTATCAGCGGGCTGTCCTTGTGCGCGGAGAGGAATGCGGCCATGCCCGGCTCGTTGCCTACCTTGACCACGATTATTTCTGCAGCTTGCTTCAGCAATGGAGCCATGGTCTATCCCAACACTCTATTAGTATTACTTGCACTATCCTCTTATATCTCCATTCTGGCTTTCCCCGTTTATATGGCTTGCCTTTTGTTCTAATACTATATTGGCATTTCCCTCACTCTTTTGGTTTTTCCTCCCTAGCTTCACTCCATAGAGCGCATTGGCCGTGGAGTAGAAGACGAGTTGCGCCACGATGAAGCCTGCCACGCCGCTCCACTCGCTGCTCCTGCCCAGCAGCACCGCCGCGGCGGAAACCGGGATACGGCTGAGCACCGAAGGCACTGAGGAGGTGAGGTTCTTCACGACCTTGTCAAGCACCTCTCCCAAAAGCGCCTTCCAATCCTTCAAATCGCGCGACCTTATCGCGCCCCACATGATGGCGAAGCCGCCATTGCCGGCGATGAGGCTTAGCAAAAGAGAGCCTCCAGTGGCCGCAGCCATCCTGCTGCCTGTCAGCATCTCGGTAACGTGCGCGCCGATGTAAGTGCCGAGCAGCGCGGTGCAAGTTCCGAAGATGCATGCTGCATTGTACTTGAGGCGCATGGGGTCCTTCCAGCCGTTCTTCGGCTTGCCATTCTCCGCTTCCCCCTCCTTTTTTATCTCGAGCAGCTCGAGCTTCGGCGCGCGCCTGTGCCGCCTCTTGATGCGGCTGCCGAGCTGGGCGTGGAAGAACTCGAAAAAGGCAGACCTGCGCGTTCTCACTTCAGCAGGAGCATTCAGAATAGGTCCCGTAATCTTTGTCCTTGCCTGCATCATGCGTCAATTTATCCATTTTCAAATATTTAAAGCAAGCAGTAAGCGAATTACTTCTTCAGCACGGGCCTTACAGCCCGCCGTTCTGCTTCTCGTAGCAGCCAGTGCAGTACGTGTGCGTGAAGCCCTCCTTGTCTATCTTCGTCTTCCTGCTCGGCTCGGTCATTGACTGGAATTCCTTGCCGCACTCCTCGCACTTGAGGAAATCAAAGATTGTAGCCATGGAAGACACCCCTTGAAAGTTTCTGGTCGCTTAGCCCCTTTTTCCTTGCCCCCGTATATTAACCTTTCGTTATGCGGGCCCACTCGCCGTTGCGCCACTCCCAGAGGCACTTAAGCGCGGAATCGTAGACGATGGCGTGCGTGTCGGCCAGCTCAAGAGGCATGTCTATCTCAATGAGCGTCTTGCTGCGCGTCCAGTTGAATTTGTCCGCGAACTCGTTGCGCTCTATTACTGGCACGCGCTTGCGCTGCTTCTTCCTCTCCTCGCACCACGCGATTATTTCGTTTATTTCATCTTCAGCCGGCATGCACTCCCTCTTTCGCCATCCGCTATTGGTTCTTCTTGACTATAAATACGACATCGCCGTCCTGCAGCACGTGGTCGAGGTTCGCGCGCTGTCCGCCGAAGCGCGCGCTCTTGCCCCATATCTGCGCGTGCTTGAACTGCTCCACCATCTCCCTGTGTATCTTGTTGCACACGTCGCCGACAGTGGCGCCGCGCCGCACTATCATGGGCTCATCGTAGTCAATCTTGCCGTCGCGGTGCTTCATGTAGAGCCTGATGAGGTCGAGCTTCGAGTAGATTGCATCCTTCACTGCATCCAGATTCTGCTTTTTCTCAGCCGAGATGGCGATGCACGGGAAGCCGAGCGTGCGCACGTACTTGCCGTCCACGAGGTCCGACTTGTTGAGCACCGTGAGCGCGGGTATGTAGATGCAGTTGCCCGAGAGGAAGTCTATCAGCCTGTCGGCGTCGGCATCCTCGTGGAACAGTATGTCGCCGTTGTGCACGCCGTAGACGTTGAGTATCTCGCGTATCGTTTTTTCGTTCATTTTCGTGAGCTTGACGGTGGTGGTAATTCCTATTCCGCCGGTGTTCTTCCTTGTGAGTATTATGTTGGGCGGCTTCTCATCCGGCCTTATGCCCATCTCGCGCAGTTCCTTCATGAGCGCGTTGCGCACGTTCGCGTTGAAAACATCCACAACGAGCAGCACGAGGTCCGCGCTGCGCGCAACCGCTATCACTTCCTTGCCCCTGCCATGCCCGGTGCTCGCGCCCTCCAAAATGCCGGGCAAATCAAGCACCTGTATGTCCGCGCCCCTGTGCTTCAGCACGCCCGGCACTGTTGTGACTGTGGTGAATGCATAAGCGGCCACGCGCGAGTCTGCGTTTGTGATTGCATTGAGGAGCGTGGATTTGCCGACAGAAGGCAGGCCCACCATCACCACTGTCGCATCGCCGCTCTTGCGCACTGCGAAGCCGTGCCCGCCGCCCTTTCCTTTCGCGGCCTGCGCAGCCCCTTCGCGCTTGAGGCGCGCAATCTTGGCCTTCAGCAGGCCCAGGTGCGACTCGGTGGCCTTGTTCACCTGCGTGCGCGCCATCTCCTCCTCTATCGCCTTGATTTTATCGTAAACGCCCGCCATCACAAACACCGACAAACTGCAAAATGCCCGCCCGCATTTGCCTCCTGCTTTTCCGCCCTTTCAGTTTATTTCGACGCCTTCACTTCGGCATCAACAAGCGCCTTGAAGCCCGGCTCCCACTCGGCCTCGATGGCGCCATAATCAACGTTGCCCGTATCATCCTCGTGCTTGCGCAGCAGGTCGTTCGCGAGCGTATTGCACTTGAGCACGAAGTCCATTTCCATGAGCGAGTCGAGCGCATTGTCGTGCGCCGCCTTCACGATGTCCGAGTACATCCTTGCCTTGAAGAATGCCTGCAGCACGTACTGCTCGGGCGAGATGCCCGTCTCGTCCGCGCGCCTTGCGAGCGCCGGCGGCACGTACTTGAGCTCCAATTTCTTCTCAATCGCCTTCAGGCTTGCGCCAGCCAGGCTCCACGCGCTCGCTTCCGGAATGTCAAGGAAGTTGCACATGATGCGGCACTGCTCTATTGTGGGCGCGCGCTTGAACGTGAACACTTCCGCGAACTTGTGCTGCTCTATGTCAGTCTCGTAGCTCCTTCCAAGCAGGCGGTAGAGCCGCCCCTTCCTTCCAAACCTTATCTTGCGCAGGAAGGAGTAGCGGTCTGTTGCGAACATGGAGGCAGCGGGCACGCCGAACACCAGTTCAAGCCGGTCTTGGACATCCCGCAAGCTTTGGGCGTGGAAGTTGTAGAGCACGAAGACGCCAGGCTGCGTGTTGAGCAGGTTTATCACTCCCTGCACTGCCAAGCGCGAGCGAATTTCGTTTATCACAAGGCACGCATCGCCCATGCGCAGCGCAGCGCCTGCCATTGCGATGAGCGAAAGCTCCTTTGAGCTCACGTCCTCCCTGTCCGAGCTCTGCACGCGCATCGCGCCTATGTGGAACCCGCGCTTGCGGTAGGCCTTTGTCGGAATTTCCTCAATGTCCTGCATTGGCAGGATGCGCTTCTTCGTGCCTATTGAGATTATTTTCGCAGCTGTGAAGGATGTCTTGCCCACGCCCTTCAGCCCAAGCACTGCCTCGGAGCAGCCCAAGCCGACCATCACGTCGTCATAGCCTGCCGAGAAGGCGGACATGGAGTAGCCGTCAATGTACTGCGCATATGTGAAGGGAGTGTCCTTCATCAAACGCAGGGCGGCCTGTATCTCGCCGAATGTCGCGGGCGGGCCCTGCAGGTGGCACCTCATCGTGAGGCGCGTGAGGAACACGTCCGCTATCGGGTTCTGCTCGTCAAACCTGCGCACGCCCTTTGTCACGGCCATGATGTTCTTGGCCATGTGCTCCATGACATCGCGGTTGTAGCGCCAGAGCGTGTGGCACAGGCCGAACTTCACGTGCTCTATGTAGATGGGCGAGTTCTCGCTGTCAATGTAAATGTCCGTGATGTTCCTGGCGTCCAGCGACATGTTCTCAATCGGCGCGCCCAGCCCCACTGTCCAGCTCGCTGCCTCGCGCGCCATCGCGACTGCCTGGTCCTCGGTGAGCGGAATGCCCTGCAGCGATGCCTGGTCAAGGAAGTGCCTGCGGTACTCGCGCGACTTCTCGTCATAAAGCGTCTCATAGTTTGCGGTGCCCTCGGCATTTGCGGAGTCCATGCCGTGCACTATCGCCTCCTTCAGCAGCTTCTGCAGGCGCTCGTCAAGCTTGTCAACAAGGGCGTTCTCGTGTATGTAGAGCTTTGCCTCGCTTCCGGGCACCTCGTAAACCTGCACCTTTATGCCGTATTGCAAATCATAGCGCGCCCCTGGCGCCTCAATTGGCTTTGCGCCCTGCGGCAGGTCGAGCACCAGTGATTGGACGAACTTGAAGCTCCGCAGGCCAGCGAATGAGATGAACACCTGCCTCGCATCGCCGAGCTTCTCCACCAGCTGGTAATATTTTGTCTTCTTGATTGCATCCACGGTGTCCTGCCTGTAGAGCATGAACTGCTTGTAGCCGTCCATGAAGATGCCGCGCTCGGGCGTCGGCTCATTGTACTCCATGAGCGTGCGCACCGCCAGCGTGGGGCTCTGGAAAAGCTCCTCGTAAATGCGCTGGAACAATGCCTTGCGCTTCGCATACCCGTCATCCTCCTTCTTGCCGAATGTCTCGGGCTTGAGCGCCAGTATCTCGAACGCGTGGATGAGCTTGACGTATTCGTGGAGGACCGCGGTCTTCTCCTCGTCAAACTCGATTACGATTTCCTCCTCGTACCTGATGGTCTTGACCTTGTCGCTCATCAGGGAGGTGAGCGCCTTGAGGTGGTAGTTGATGAAATCGGGCGAGAAGAGCTCATAGGGCAGCGCTGAGCAGTCGACAATTATCCTGCTGCCCTGCACAACGGTTTCTGCCATGGGTGGCTATCTGTTGGCGGGTATTTATAGTTATTCTGCGCAATTAAATCGGGTGTATTGGCATGTCGACAGCTAGAATGCAGGCAGTACCGGGCGCACGGCGCGAGAATGTGCATGACGTTATTCCATTCTCCAAACGCAAGTCGCTTACTTCGCAAAGGGCCGAGGCGATTGCCGGGAAGCTTAAGGGCATAATCGAGAGGATGCTCCGGTCAGGCGTTTTGGGTCCTGAGGAGAGCGGCAAGTGCCAGAAGGTGCTGAAGGCGGTGGAGGCGGGCAAGCTGCCGTTTCCCTCCGAAGTGGAGCGGCTGGAGGCGATCCTGAAAACAGTTTCGGAGAACCAGTATGTGAAGGCGGAGCCAGCGTCCATAGAAATAATCCGGGTTGACATTGAATCGCTCGAGCTTGTGCGGGCCGAGCTCGTGCATTCGCGAAACGTTTAAATATTGGAAAACGCATAAAAAAGGCGGGTGGTCCGATGGTTTATGAAGCTGTTATGGGAGAAATGCCTTTCAAAGACACGCCTGTTGAAAGCATCCCAATGTCTGAGAAGCTCAGAACGCAGGTGGAAATCTTCACTGCCCTATGCTACGAATTTATTCCAAATCATGACATGGAGTCGTTGGTTCATACCCTAGGCGCACATCTGGAAACGGTGGTTAGACCTGTGCATCCTGATATTATAGCTATTATGTTCCCAGAAGCCGGAGAGAAAGAAGTTGAATCAAAAGACCCAATAGTCCAAGAGCGAGTGGGAAACATCCGAAAGCAAATAGCAGTCCAAGAGCGAGTGGGAAACATCCGAAAGCAAATAGCAGCCAAAAATGAACGTTGGCGTGAAAGGAATGATAGAATTGAATCTGCGCTGGGAGTCAATGGTATGCCCGAGAAAGACAGAAAGAGACTGGCGGATGCCATTCACGCGGTTTTAAGAACCGAGTTTTTCAAAATACGGGTGCGCGGACCACCCCTTCCCTTCCCGGAAGATCCCTCTGAATACCTTCTTCCAAACCTTCTAAAGCTACCGGGCAGAAAGACGACGCTGGAAAGACTGGAAGCGCTTCTGAAAACGGGTATTCCGGAGGTGACGACCGAAGAACCTCTTCAGTCGTTGCGAAGAATCATCAACATCCAAGATCAGGAAGGGCAGATACTGGAACTACTTAAGATAATGATCGAGAACCACCCGACGAACCTGCACTACGAGCAGGACAAGCTGGATGGGGAGAGGATGCATGAGGAAGCAGTGGAGATAAAACGGAGAGATGCCTTCAACGAGGCAAATGGGAAGCGGCGGTTGAAACTTATGGGGGACGTTCTGGACGAGAAGCAAAAATCGCAACTAGAACAAGACATCTCATCCGGGGAGAAACTGGAGCGGGACCGCAGGGCTGCCTTCGACGAGGCACATAAGAGTCCGCCTGAACTTCCGAGAGACGTTGAACAGCAGCGCATGGATAATTTCAATGAGGCAACAGGGAGGCTGTTTGAACTTCTGAAAGGCCCGCAGCAGACTAGCCTCATGAAGGAGTCTGCATCAGACTTGCATGAACGGACGCGGACTGTGAATGTTCTCGCCAAAGCTGCACAAGACAACTCCGCACGAACAAAAGGGCGGATCTCGCGCGTGCCGAGTGCCGGGCTGCTGGTGCCGCGATAGGTTTAAATACAACTTTCGCTCCCAAAGAAAGCCGGCAAGAGGGTAAGCGTTAGGGAGGCGAAATGGCGTGCCTCCCTTCGGGTGATATGGTGCAAGGGTGTTGCCTTTTCGAAGGCTGAATTGTCTGATTCGGTTCCCCTAGCAATCAACAGCTTCGATTTCTTTTTCGGCTTTAGCTTTTGATTGAGCGCCAGCTTGACAGCTGATTGGCGCTCTTTTTCATACCGCTAGCTCATGTGCTATGAAAACTGGAAAAACTGCTGATGACTGGACGGACTGGAAATGGAAAATGTTTGAAATGGAAAAATGAGGTGGAAAAATGTCGGTTGTTGCAGGAAGTGGACAGATGGCAGTTGCAGCGCGCGCGAAAGCGCCGCCGGAAATCACTGCGGCACACGCGAACATTGTAAGGGCGCTCCAGCGGGCTGTTGACAGGGCAAAGCCTGACTCTGAGCCCATCATGAACTATAAGAAGGGACTGCCTGCGCAGGTTGGACAGGTGCGCGGCTGGGGAATGGAGTGGCCGAACGGGCTGGGAATGTAGGACTCGGGCAAAGGTTTAAGAACCGCCCAAACGACATAACGCCGAGAGACCATGCGTTCCGAAATGGAGTTTTCAGGTGCCGTGCTCGCCATAGTGGCATCGTTCCTGATCTGGATTTCGATATATATTTTCAGGGACGTGCTGCGGCTTGCAGAGAAGATAGAGAAGCGCAGTTTTGACTCGAGTTTTGTGCTGGTCGCACTCCCGCTCCTGCTCTTCAACTGCGCCAACACGCTCTATTACTTTTTTGAAGAGGGCGACAACGGGCCCATGGACATGAGGATACTGGCATCCGCGATAATGCTTGCAGGCGCGCTGCTGTTCCTGCTTGCAGTGATGGGCTTCACGAAGTCCTCTCCAATGACCTGCCCCACGCCCCTGATACTCCTCTATTACGCCTGCTTCCCGATACTTGGCGCGGTCTTCTACCTGCGCTTCCCGCTCTACCTCCTGCTCTCCCAGACGTTCTATCTCGTGGCAGAGATGATAATCGGCATCGGCTTCATACTGCTTTCCCGCTATGCCGACTCGTTCAACGAGGTTACAGTGAGCATCGGGCGGAGAAAGATATGCACGCGCTACGTGATGGCTTCCTACCTCCTTCTCACAGGCGTAATACTGCCCATTGACGGGATGCTGAAGGCCGTAATGACCTATGCGTTCATGTTCGAGGGCATCGGGGTGATAGACCAGCTCATAACGCTCAAGCTCGCAGGCGCCGTAATCATGACTTCTGTGGGCATTGGCGCCGTTGCTGGCATGCTTCTCCTTAAGCGCACTTTCCAGCTTGCCGCGTCGCGCCGCAAGCGCGTTGCCTGGCTTATCCAGCCCGCAAAGTAAGCAAACCTAAATGTAGATGCTCGCAATAGCGGCAGCGCCCGCAAGCGCCTGAAGGCCCAGCAGGTAAAGCACAAGCTCCTGCTCGGTGGGGTGCGTGTAGCGCATCACGATGTGCGTGAGCGAGCTTATCTTGCCGTCGTAGCTAAGGCGGCCGTCCCTGCCAATCCTGCCGAAGTTCTCTGCCTGGAAGCGCGTGCGCGCCTTGAGGAAGAACTCTGCTATCTGCGGAGAAAGTGCGATTACCCCGATTTTCTCCATATTGCCTATGATGACTGCGGCTGCCACTGTAGCGCCAATTGCGTAAGTCGTGATGTTGCCCGGGAAGATTTTGGCGGGGTACCAGTTGTAGAGCAGGAAGCCCAGGCATGCGCCGCCCATTGCCATTACCAGGAAGAGCGCCTCGGGCGAGCTGCCCGTGATGAGAAGGGCGAGTGCAAGGGTTGCGCTTACTACCACGCCAATGCCCGCCTCAAGGCCGTTGAAGCCCGCGAGCAGGTTGATGAGGTTTGACGAGGCTATCACGCCTATAGGCACGAGCACGAGAAGGTACAGGTTCAGCTCAACCGGCCCGTTGAATGGCATGTATATCACGCCGAGGTTGAAGTTTATGTCCCCGAGGAAAGGCACATCCATGACGCTCGTGCCCGCCTTCACGACCATGAGGGGCAGCGCGGCGAATAGCGGGAGAAGCACGCGGTAGCGGTCGCGCAGGTTCATCATGTCGTCTATGAGGCCGAGGAATGAGATGAGCACTACAGTGTTGATGGCCGCGAGAAGCAGGATGGTGTTGACTTGCGAGCTGAGCTGGAGCGCAAGGAGCACCGCGACCACGAAGCCTAGCACTATTGATATGCCGCCCATCTTTGGCACGAGCGGCGTGCCGGGCTTGTTCGCGTCCTTGTCAACAAAGCCGAGCCACCTCATCTTTTTTGCAAGCCTGCCCGTGCTCACCGCGACTATTGCAAAGCTGATTATTGCGACAAGAGCTGCTGCGAGGTTGAAATCGAGGTTCACGTCCACGCCTCCCATCAGGGTTTCTCATGATACCTTATAAATTCTGACAGCCCCCTCGCCCTCGGGGTAAACCTTCTGCATCCCGTCCACTTCGCCGAAGTAGAGCTTGAACAGGTTCGTGTAGTAGCTGTCGCCAGGGTATATCATGCGGTCGTATGCTTCGAGCCCGGAACTCTCGTTGTTCTTCAGGAGCATCACGCGGCTTGCCGCAACGTCGAAGGACTCACCGCTTGCGCGCCTTATGTTGTAGGACGTGCCTGTGAGCTGGCCGGTCTGCTCGTTTGCATGCGCAACGAGCTGCGCGTTATTCCCGACGAACACGGCATAAACGATGCCGCTCTGGTCCCTTGCATAGCCTCCGAACAGGAAGGCGTCCATGCGCACGGCCTGCTGGCCCGAAGCATTGCGCAGGGCGCTCAGGTCATCGAAATAGTAGGCATCCACGAGCAGGTAATCCACGCCGCCAGCCTTGAGCGCGCTTGCATTCGCGTCAGTTAGCAGGAATTTTGCAATGGCCGCATCCTTGTCGCCGGTGTGCTTCTGCGCTATGTAGGATACCTGGTCGCCTATGCCAAAACCGTACAGGGTTGAGGAAGCAGGCACCAATTCGCGGGCAGCCTCAAGCGCGGATGCAATGTCCGGCCTGACCTCGCTGAACTGGACCTGCGCAAGCACCGCGCCCGTGAGGAATGAGGTGGACAGGAGGAAGAAAATCACGCAATAGGCGGCTGCCTTGAATGCGTGCTTGCCCTCGTAGAAAATCAGGAGGAAGGCGCTGAGGGCGCCCAGGAGCAGGGAGAATGCGCCGGCCTGGAGCTCCGAAAAGCCCCTGCCGTAAAGGAGCGGGAAGCCGGTGAACGCGACAACAAGGCCAAGGAAAAACATTTCCGCTTTCTTGTCATTGCGCTCCTCAAACACCCACTTCACCGAGTAGGCGCACGCGAGCGCAAGGCCGAAGAGCGCAAGATAGGGCGAGAAGGCCGCGGCGATGAGCGATAGCACCGCGAGGCAGAACGCGAACTCGTGCATGCCCTTTGCCCCGCGCTTCCTCTCCAGAATATACGGGACTATGGCGCAGGCCGCAAGGGGCAGCAGCGCGAGAAGCGAGAACATTGAAATGCGCAGGTTCGGCTCCGCGGCCAGCAGGCCAATAGTCTGCTGCACCTGCCCGATGCCGGCAGCGACGATGCCAAGGACTGCGCCCGCGAGCGCCGCGCCTGCGGGAATTGCAAGATACGCGTCTTTCCTCGCGCCCAGGGCCTGCGCCCCAAGCGGCACTGCAAGAAGCACTGCCGCGAGCGCCGCATTTGCATTGATGAGCGGTGCAGCTGCAAGCAAAAGCGCCCCGACTGCGGCGGGAGCCGGCTTTTTCTTTTCAATAGACGTGAATATGAGATATGCGCCGAGCGAAAAGAACGCAAAAGCCATTGCCTCCGGCGAGTAGATGCCGGCTGAGGCGAAGCGGGTGAATGCGGGCGCTGATGCGAGAAGTGCGGAGGCGATGAGCGCAGGCGTCGAGCCGAACTGCTGCCTGAGCGCAAGGTAGATGAATATTATCGCCAGCGCGCCGAAAACAGGCGCGACGAGCCTGAGCGGGACAATCGGCGCAAGGTAGCCGGTTATCTGGTGGAATGCGTTTCCGGGCGCAGTGCCTGCGGCATAGGCATCATAGGCCGCCGCCTCCTTGAACGAGTCCACCGACAGGTAGGCCCTGCTTGCAAATGCGAGGAAAGCGAAGGCGAAAACTGCCAGTGCTATCGTTTTCCATCTCTCGCCCGCGTCCATAAACTCCCTTAGGCGCTATTTGTCTAGCACGAATTTAAAACCGTAGTGGATGAGCCCCTCGTCGCCGCTCTCCTGTATCTTCCTGAAGACCATCTTCAGCTGCGAGCCTATCTTCACGTCCTTCATCTCGCAGTCCACCACCTGCGCAGTGAGCTTGGGCCCCTCTTCCAGCTGCACTATTGCGAGAACATAGGGCGCCTCTATCTCAAAGCCAGTCGGCGGCACGTTCACGAGCGTGTAGGAGTATACGGTGCCCTTGCCGGAGAACTTGTGCTCCACTATCCTGCCCTTGCGCCTGCACTTCACGCAGATGGTGCGCAGCGGGAAGTAGTGCGTTCCGCAAACCTCGCACTTGCTGCCTATGAGCCCGTACCTTTCGGGTATTTTGCGCCAGCTTGAAGGTGAACTCAGCATGAACTCAACCCCTCTTCAGTATGTGCGTCACGCACGTTGCGCCGCTTCCGCCCACGTTGTGCGTCATGCCCACTTCGGCATCCTTCACCTGCCTTGCGCCTGCCTCTCCGCGCAGCTGCCAGACTATTTCGGCTATCTGCTTCACGCCAGTTGCCCCGACCGGATGCCCGCATCCCTTCAGCCCGCCGCTGGTGTTGACGGATATTTTCGCATTCAGGGCAGTCTCGCCGTCAGCAGTCATCTTGCCGCCCTGCCCCTTTTTGCAGAAGCCCAAATCCTCTATTGCCATTATCTCGGCTATTGTGAAGCAGTCGTGCACTTCCACGACGTCAATGTCATTGGGCCCGACTTTTGCGTGCTCATAGGCCTTCTTTGACGCAACTATTGTGGCGTCAAGGCGCGTGAGAGATTCGCGCGAGTGCAGCGCCAGCCTGTCGCTCGCCTGCGTGCTCGCCACTATTTCAATCGGAGTCTCGGTGTACTTCTTTGCGTCCTCCAATGGAACGAGAATGGCGGCTGCAGCCCCATCAGTAATGGGAGAGCAATCAAACACTTTCAATGGGTTTGCGACCATCTTCGACTTCATCACTTCCTCAATCGTAATCTCCTTCTGGTACTGCGCGTACTTGTTCTTCGCCGCGTTCTTGTGGTTCTTCACCGCGACATGCGCCATCTGCTCCTCGGTTGTCCCATATTCATGCATGTGCCTCTTTGCCATCAAAGCATAAACGCTCGGGAAGGTGGCGCCCATGAAAAGCTCCCACTCCTGGTCCCCCGCGCCTCCGAGCGCAGTTGTCACTTCGCCGGTGCTCACGTCAGTCATCTTCTCCACGCCGCCCACCACCACGCGGTCGTGTATGCCGCTCGCAACTGCCATGTAGCCGGTGCGCACTGCGACACCGCCGCTTGCGCACGCATCTTCCACCCTTGTCGCGGGTATGGGGTTCAGGCCCATGTAGTCTGCTATGAGCGCGGTGATGTGCTCCTGGCCTATGAGCCTGCCCGCGGCCATCGTGCCGCCGTAAAGCGCGTCTATCTCCGAGCCCGCCATGTGTGCATCCTCGAGCGCCTTCACGCCCGCCTCGGTAATGAGGTCGCGGAAGCCCCGCTCCCAGCTCTCGCCGAACTTTGTGAGCCCCACGCCGACAATTGCAACCCTTCGCATATGCATCAACCGCCAACTGCATCAAAGGCTTTTCAGCTTCTTCCTGTGCTTGCCAAAAACCTACGGTTTCTGGCGACTTCCCTCTCATAAGCTCTTCAATTTCTTCCTGTGCTTCACGTACAGGCCGTAATCAAGATACTCGCGCTTCTCGACGTATTTCGCAAGCGCCTGCTCGGGCTTCCTCTTCTTTTCCAGTGCATCTGTCGTTTTGATGAGGAACGAATCGCTGCCAGCGCCGCTTCCGAATGAAGTGACCATTATGAGTTGGCCCGGCTTCGCCACATCCAGCACGCCGCACAGCCCAATCATGCTCGCTCCTGAGTAAGTGTTCCCTATGACCGGCGTCCAAAGGCCGTGCTTCAGCTTCTCCTTCTCAATGCCGAGCATCTTCGCAGCCTGCAGGGGGAATTTGCCGTTCGGCTGGTGGAAGACCACATGGTCCAGCTCCTTTGCTGTCACGTGCATCTTCTCCATCAGGCCCTTGGAGGCATTCACAACGTGCTTGAAGTACGCGGGCTCGCCAGTGAACCTGCCGCCGTGGGACGGGAACTCCGCTCCGGGCCTGCGCCAGAAGTCCGGCGTGTCCGTGGTGTAGGAGTAAGTGCCAAGTATCTCTGCAAGCAAATCGTCCCTGCCTATTATGAATGCGCCTGCGCCCGCACTCGCGCTGTACTCAAGCGCGTCGCCCGGCCTTCCCTGCGAGGTGTCCGAGCCTATTGCAAGCCCGTGCTTTATCATGTCCGACTGCACCATGCCCATGCAGCACTGTATCGCGGTAGTGCCTGCCTTGCACGCAAACTCCAAGTCAGCTGCTGTAAGATGGGGCGTCGCGCCAACTGCCTCTGCCACCATTGTCGCGGTCGGCTTCACTGCATACGGGTGCGACTCGCTGCCGACGAATACTGCGCCGATAGTTTTTGGGGAGATGCCAGCCACACTCAGTGCATTTCTTGCAGCCTCGACGGCCATCGTCGCCGTATCCTCATCAAGGTCCGGCACACTCTTCTCGTGTATGCCGAGCCCGCTGGTTATGCGGCTGCCCTCCTCGCCCCATATGCGCGCTATTTCATGCACCTTTATCCTGTAGCGCGGCACATACGCGCCATAGCCAACAATTCCAACAACCATAATCATGCATCTCGCGGTTTACCACTTTTTCAATGCGTCAGTTATCTTCTGCAAGTCCAGCTTTGTCGTAAGTATGGGTATCCTTTCCTTCTGCGCTATCTTTATCGCCAGCTTGTCAACGCTCTGCAAGCCATGGAGGACAACAATACTGGGTTTCATCGGAGTCACGCGGATAACGACCATTGGCGAGCGGCCCGTGCTCACCTCGGTAAATACGAACGCCCTTTCATTCGTCTGGCCGTAGAGCTTCGGGAACTCGCTGTACGGGAGCTCCATGATGACCTTGATGCTGTCTATGAGCGTGTAGCCGTAAATTTTCTTCTCGCGGAGCAGCTCCTCATTCACTATCACTTTCGCGTCAATTGCTTTTGCAAAATCTTCCGCGCTTATTGCGGATGAAAAGTCGTGCACTTCGAAGAATTTCTCCGGCTTCTCCTCCTCCTTGAAGCGCTGCACCACCGTGCCTCCGCGCTGCGCGTCTATTGCCGTAAGCGCCTCTATGAAGCGCCTCACGACGCCGATGCCCGGCGATTTGCGCCTGTTGCCCTCGTAATCGCTTATCGTGCTTGCGGATATCTTGAGGTGCTCGCCGAGCTGCACCTGCGTTATGCCGAATATCTCGCGCCACTTCTTCATGGTGCCGCCGGGCGTGTCGCTGAGCGCTATCTCGCCTGCAATGTGCACTGCCATCTTGTCCAAGACATCCTCTCGCGTGTTCGTAGTTTTTCGCCCATTGACTATGCGGGCTTCGTCAATTAATGCACGGCAAATGCTTTTAAATGTTATCGAATACGGCTTCGTCAAATGGCGTATAAGCTATTTCGCACGCCTGAGGAACTTCATGGCCAGGGAGGCCGCATCAGCCAGGGAAGCGACGAACTTCTGGCCCCGCGCTATCAGGACCTCGGATGCGGTGCTTTCCCTCACTGCCAGCAGCCCGACTTTCTCGCCAATCCGCAGCTCTGCAGCCCCGCCGCCGAGCGCCTCGCCGCTTATGCCAAGCACCCTTGCCGAAGAGCCGGCAAAGCGGAATGCAAACGCGAAGAGCGACGCCGGCAGGAGCAGGAGTATGGACATCCAGTTCTCCTTCACGAACTCCTTCTTGCTCGTGCTGCGCGTGAACTTGAAGTAGAGGTCGATGGTGATGGCGATGAGCGCAACCAGCTCTGCAGCCGCGACAACGGTCCTGACGGAATCGTTCATGGGCACCGTAAGCTCGATTATGAAGAGCACGAGAAGCAGCACCACGAGGGCCGTGAGCAGGTAGTTCCACTCGCGCTTCTGCCAGAACTCTATGTTGAACTTCGTCTTCTGCATGCCACTACCAAAGTTTTTACTCAGCCGAGGAATTTAAATCAGTAGGTTGGCCCGGCGAAGGCGTTTAACAAAGTGTTAGAGAAACCGACTTTTTACGTAGGAGAAACCCTATCAAAAAGCTCCTGATGCCTAAACAACCTGCAGCTTAGATGTATCATCTCTTGTTTACAACCTTGACATAGTCAATCCTTATTTTCGCCATTTCCAGATATATATTCCGATTATGGGCGCGAGTACAAGCAGTATAAGGATAACTGAAATGGCATGCGCTGGCGTTTCTATTTTACCACCTTCATCGGCAAGCGCCTTTGCAGGCTCTTGAGACTCCTGTTGCTTCTGCACAGCCGCCTCGCCAGTTCTGTTTAATCCCGATTTGGCATCAAGTGCCTTTTGAAGGGCGTTCTGCCCCAACTCCGCGGCATCTTTAAAATTCGCCTCTCCGCATAATTTTTCTGCCTGTTGCAGCATCTCCTGCGCTTCATTGCGCTTAACCTTCACATCTTCAGGCAGTCCGGCCGTTTCAGCCTGTGTATCTATTTCTTCTATGATCTTCCTCGCCTGCTCTACGGATTCCAGACCTTCTGCCGCGCTTAGTTTGCTTCCAAGGCTTTGGCTGGCCTCCGTAGCCAGTTTCTGCGCATCTGCGTATTTTTCGGTGGCGTTCGCAGCCAAACGCCGGGTGCCGTTGTAATCGTGCCCGCAGGCAATTACTGCCGCGTCCTGTTCACTCTTCCCTTCACTTAGTATGTTCCCTGCCAACTCAATCTTTTCCTGTTCACCTTCAACGCTGATGCACCCCGTTTCCTGCGCACTGGCCAATTTTTGCTTTGCCTCTGCAACTGCGCTTTCAGCCGAGACCTGGCTTTGATTTGCTGCATATAGAGAATCAGAGGCCGGCGTGAGGCCCTGCACACATTTTTTGATGCTGTAGTTTACTGACCATCCTTGGCAAATCGCGCGATCAAAATAAGTTCCTGCCTTTGTATTGAATGGCGCAGCCTGTTTATATCCTCCAATTTCCTTTCCGTTTGCATCCTTGGTCGTCCATAGCTTATACGACTCCCATGCAGTAACTGCCGTGGCGTTTCCTGCGGTCAAGTTCCGTTTCATGTATTCCAAGGATTCGACCGCATTTCCACATTCTTCGTTTGCCATAACGCAGGCCGGATATGCTGCATTTATGATAGTGCGTTCTTTTTCGTGTGCTGCTATTTCCCTGCCTAGAATTGTCGGAAGCTCTTGGAACCAGTCTATGTCACTCCGCACTTGCTCATCATTCCATCCTTTATGTATCCCGAAAACATAATTTTCAGTTATAGTCGCCCTGTCTTGCCAGTTATAACCTGTATTAGTTTTTATCTCGCTACTGCCGCCAATTTCGAAACGATATATTCCGGTGAATCCACCTTCAGCCGAGTCTCCTCCGATCTGAAGTCCTGCAAACGTGTAATTTACTTCATCGACAAAATCAGGATTATCCTTCTTGCACTCCACATCTCCGACCGGGCAAAGACAGATTGAACTCTGCATTGTTATTTTAGTGTTCTTGGTTAGTGGATCCTCCAGCCATTTCGGGGGCGTATAATAATTCAGCGGCTCCCCACCTTCCCATACCCACCAAAGAATTTTCTGTGGAGTCGCATCAAGCGTTAGTTTGCTTATGCATACTGCCCGCCCATCGACCTCCCCTCGGTTCCTTATAGTCACTGTTATGTTTATTCTGTCGTTCGATTCTGCATAGCCCCACATACTAGTCCTATTCGCCTCCTTCAAACTCTCTTCCCAATTGTCTATGCTGGATGCCTCCTTGTCTCTCCCCCAATACCAGAAAGTGTCCTCTGTTATTATGGAGCTAGTCGCTATGCGTACACTCGAATTAAATGACTGGGGATCTATGTAGATATCACTGCACACCGTATATCCATCATCGTATCGTAGATAGGATTGGGTTGCGAGAGGCGGCCTGAGTGTTTGATTGGAAGTTATTTCCAAATTCGCCCAGCCGGCATAAGAAATACCCATCAAAAATACTATAATTACAAGAACCGATCTGCCTAATCTTATGCGCCTACGCATCGTTATAGCTAAGAAGGCAAGGCATAAAAGTCTAAACACATCCCGCGGGGTATGGACTTCGTTAATAGGCTCCCGCGCTCACGGGCTGATGAATATGAATCGCATTAGCTGCTTGTCATCCAGGCGGCAGAACCCGTAGCGCTCGAACTGCACCCGCGCCCCAAGCTCCAGCTTTCCCGCATCCGGCTCCACGAGCCCCTCGTCAATGCGCATGCTGTAAGGGTTGAACCCGCCGTTCTCAAGCAGCAAATCGCCCGGCACCATCACACTCGCCCTGATGCCCTGCTCATTCACCCATTGCACCTTCTTTTCCGGCAGGGGCGCATCGCCCTCGTAGCTTCCCGCGAGCCCGTCCTCTCCCATCGCCTCCACCTTCACGTTGTACAAATCCTTGAGCCTGAACACGTCGCCGACTTTCAGCATGTCGGCATCCGCCCTTGAAATGTAAAACGTGCCGCTGCCCTTCATCGTGCGGAAGCCCATCTTCTCGTCGCCAGGGTGCTTGTGCAGCTTCGCCTCCTTCTCGGGCGCGCCCTTAACCGTCAAGAGCACCGGCGCGGGCACGAAGAAATAGCGCGGCGCAACCGGGTCGAGCATCTTCTTGTTCTCTGAGAGCAGCGCATCCCAGCCCGGCATGCTCTCTGTTTTCGCCAGGCCGAATGAAAGCACAAAAGCGCGTATGGCATCCGGGAAGATGCCGCGCCTCCGCAATGCGGCCAAGGTCGGCAGCCTCGGGTCGTCCCATCCGCTCACTTCCTTCTTCTCGATGAGCGGCGTAATCAAGCGCTTGCTGATGGGCGCGTTCTTTATCTGCAGGCGCGCGAACTCAACGAGAATGGGCTTGCGCATGCCGAGCGCGTCAAGTATCGCGTAATACAGCTCATCGCGCAGCTCGTACTCCTTTGTCCTCATTGCGTGCGTCACTCCCTCGAGCGAGTCGATGATGGGCGCGTCGAAATCGTACATGGGCCAGAGCGAGTACTTGTTGCCCTGCCTGTAGTGCACCTTCTCAATTACGCGGAACATCGTCGGGTCGCGCATCACCGTGTTGGGCGCCTTCATGTCGCCCTTGAACCTTACGACCATCGCGCCCCCGTGCACCTCGCCCTGCTTCATCCTGTCCCACAGCGCCAGGTTCTCCTTTGCCCCGCGCGCCCTGCATTCGCACTCCTCGCCGGCCGCCCTGTTCTTCTTAATCTCATCAGGCTTGCACTCGCAGACGTACAAGTCGCCGGCCTCGAGCATCTTCTCCGCGTAGGCGTAGAGCTTTGGTATGGAATCGCTCACGTATGTTTCCGCATCCCACTTCACGCCCAGCCATGAGAGCCCATCCTTTATCGCCTCGACGAACTTTGCGTCCTCCTTTTCGGGATTGGTGTCGTCAAAGCGCAGCAGGAACTTACCGTCATAAACGCGCGCGGCCTCGTAATCCAGCATCGCGGCCTTCGCGTGCCCGATATGCGGGTAGCCGCTCGGCTCCGGCGGGAAGCGGGTAACCACCTTGCCCCTCTGCGCATCCGGCAGGGTGAGGCCCTTCTTCTCCTCCTTCTTCTCGATGAAAACGTACTTCTTCAGCTGCGCCTCCACCTCATCCTTCTTCATCGCATTCACTGACCCGACGACCTTCAGCGCGAGAATCATGACTTCCTTCATTTTTCCCTTGGCCTCAGGGTTCTCGGCTATCACTTTCCCGACCACGAACTTTGCCTCCGCCTTGCCGTAGTCGTGCGCGTTCCTGAGCGCGTGCTTGCGGATAGTGTCCTCGATGGTCATGCTCTTCCCGCCTCCTTATTTCAAACAATCTTTATTAATCGAAAGCGCCATAAATCAGTGCATGGCCGAAAACGGAGATGCCGGATTCAACGCAGCTGGCTTCATTGCCGACCAGCTGAATGACGACAACGTGCGCACGACTTATTCGAAGATGCGCAAGCTGGCCGAGCTTTTCCTCAGCCCGCCCAAGAAGGGCGATTCGGAATGGGCCGCAATAGTGGAGGAGGCGCACAAGCGGCTCCTGCTGCTGGCGGATGTGAATGACAGGGCGAATTCGTATGTTTCCGACTTTTTCACTGCCCAGTTTTCGATGCAGCACGGGGGGATAATGGGCGAGTTCATAGAGAACGGCTGCCTTGCCCTGGGCTCAAGGCCCGGCAAGGGCAAGCCGGCAATAAAGGGGCTTTTCATTTATCTGGGCAACTCGAATATCCGCGAGGCCGTAGTGAAGGTTCTCAAGACAATAGCGCAGGCCAACCCCCATGACGTTGAGGACGTGATGAATGATTTTGCGCGCCAGTGGCAGAAAAAAATGGGCGTTGCGAGAACCGTGAGGGAAATAAGGCTTCATGTCAGGGCGTGCAAGCCCGATGGTATGCATGAAAATTTGGCCTTGCAAATCATGCGGAGCCTGCGCCTATTTCCTGCGCGCAAAGCGCACGGGGTCGATGTCCAGCAGCCTCATCCTCTCGGCAGTGGCGCCGGTGACAAGAAGGCGCGCATTGGCTAGCTTCTTCAAGTCAGCGCTTCCTGTCAGGAACATCGCTATCTTGAGCGACTGTTTCCATTGCCCTATCTCGCGCACTGCCCCTTTCGCGCCGCCCTTCATCACTGCCTTCAGGAAAGGATGCGCGGCGGCGCCATAGGACGCGCCGAGCGCAATGCCCTTTGCAACGTCAAGCCCGGTCCTCACGCCGCCTGACGCGATAATCGGGACCTTCACGCTGCGCGCCGCATCCGCCACCGCAAGCGCGGTCGGTATGCCCCAGTCCCAGTACTCGTGGTGCGCGCCGCTCCTCTCAATCTCCACCGCGCTCCAGCTCGTGCCGCCCGAGCCGCTCACGTCAACGAACTTCACGCCGTTCTCAACAAGCATCTTTGCAACCTCGCCCGAAATGCCGGCGCCGACTTCCTTTGCCATGACTGGAACGCTGATGTGCTCGCACAACTTTTGAAGCGCACGCAAACATCCCGAAAAGTCTTTGTCGCCCTCGGGCTGCAGTATCTCCTGCAATGGGTTGATGTGCACCGCGAGCGCGTCAGCCTCGATGCCCTGCACCATCCCCTCAACCTGCGCCGCGGAATAGTGCTTGAGCTGGTAAATGCCGATGTTGCCGAAAAGCGGTATGTCCCGCGCTGCCTTGCGTATGGCGTACGTCCTGCCCATTTCCTTTTTCTCAATCATGGCGCGCTGCGAGCCCACGCCCATCGCGACGCCCGCCTCCTGCGCCGCCTCAGCGAGCTGCAGATTGATTTTCTCCGCGCCTGCATAGCCTCCGGTCATGCTTGATATCATGAGGGGCGCCTGCATCTTCCTGTTGAAAAGCTGCGTGCGCGTGTCTATCTTTTCGAAATCCAGCTCTGGCAGTGCATGGTGCACGAAATCGACATCAGCGAAGCCCGTGCCCTTGGAATACTGGACGTCTTTGTTGAGCGTGATGGCGACGTGCTCGGCCTTCCTGCTGACGGTCGCTGGGCCGTTTTTTGGCATGTTTTTCTATTGGGGAAAAGGATTAATAAAGCCAAGCCCGCCTAAGCAAATCATGGCGCAAAAGCGTGGCCAGATAGGCATGGAACTGATGGTGATAGTGGGTTTCATGCTCCTGCTCATGATTCCCATCATCAGCCTGCTCCTGACAAAGGCGGGCGAGTTCAGCGAAAAGGCGGCGATTGCAAAGGTTTCGGAGGACGCGGGCAGGATAGCGGGAGTGGCGGACAATGTGGGCAGGATGGGGCCCGGCTCGAACGTCACGCTGCAAATAGACATTCCGAACGGCGTTTCCGCTGCGGATGCAAATGACAAGGGGGAAATTTACTTTACCATCGAAACGCGCTTCGGCTCCACGGACCTGGTGAGGATGTCGTCCTTCCCGCTCAAGATGGAGGACAATCTCAAGGGCTCGCTGAAGCTTCCCGGCACGCACCTGGTGTCCGTGGGCTACCCCATCAGCGGGGCGGGCAACATGATACACATAACAGGGCAATGAGCTGGTTTCATGCGCATACACAACACTCTTTCCGGGCAGAAGGAGGAATTCTCAACGCCTGACAACAAGGTCGGAATGTACGTGTGCGGCCCCACGGTCTATGACATGCCGCACCTGGGCCACGCAAGGGTGGAAGTCATCTTCGATGTCGTCAGGCGCTGGCTCGAATACCGCAAGCTCGAGGTCAATTACATTCACAACATCACTGACGTTGACGACAAGATAATCAAGAAGGCGAAGGATGCAGGAAAAAGCGAAAAAGAAATTGCGGACAAGTACGAAAAGGCGTTCTTCTCCGCATGCAAAAAGCTCGCGGTAAAGCCCGCGACAAAATATCCCAAGGCCACCGAGCACATTCCGGAAATGATTGAGCTGGTGAAAAAGCTGCTCGAAAACGGGCATGCGTATGTCATCGAAAATGCAGGCGTTTACTACGACATTTCCAAATTCCCGCAGTACGGCAAGCTTTCGCACCAGCCAGTTGAACAGCTGAAAGCCGGAGCAAGAGTGGAAGTGGAGGAGCGGAAGAGGAGCCCGCTCGACTTTGCATTGTGGAAGCTTACCACAGAGCCGAACGAGCTTGCATGGGACTCGCCCTGGGGAAGGGGAAGGCCGGGCTGGCACATCGAATGCTCGGTGATGAGCGCCAAATACGTGGGCAGGCTGGACATACACGGGGGCGGGCTGGACCTAATCTTCCCGCATCATGAGAACGAGATAGCGCAGAGCGAGGGCGCGTACGGAAAGGAGTTCTCGCGCTTCTGGATGCACAACGGCTTCATCACCGTGAACAAGGAGAAGATGAGCAAATCGCTCGGCAACTTCTTCACTGTGAAGGACATACTGAAAAAATACGACCCGGAGGCAGTGCGCCTGTTCATCCTTTCAACCCACTACCGGGGCCCCATTGATTACGCCCCAGAGCAGCTCGAGTATGCGACAAAGTCCCTCGAGGGCCTGAGAAAGACCGTTGAGCTGGCTACAAACGCGATTGCAAAAAACAAAACAGACGGCCAGCCAATAAAGAAGCTTGTGAAGCACATCGCCAAGAACTTCGAGGACGCGATGGACGACGACTTCACCACCACGAATGCGCTCGCCGCTCTCTACGAGCTCTCCACGCTCATCAACAACTCGCTTGAGATGGCTCCTGCCAAGGAGCTCAGGTACGCACTCTCGAAATACAAGAAGCTCGCGGGCGTGCTCGGGCTGAAGCTCAAGCCGGGAAAAATAAAGGTGAAAAAGATAGGCGCCGAACTCGCCGCTTACATCAGCGAACTTCACGCACAAATAAAACAAAAGACTCCAGAAATCGAACTTCCCGCCAGCCTTCCGGCAGATGAAGATGCGCTCATTACATATGTTGTTGAGTTGCGCGAGAGGGTAAGAAAGAAGGGGCTTTACGAGCTGAGCGATTCCATCAGGGCGAAATTGGGCTCAATGGGTCTTGTGATAGAGGACACGCCGGAAGGCGCGAAGTGGAAGCGCGCCTAAACTCTGAAAATTGCCCCGCGCATCTCTTCCTTCACTTCCCTGAAAAGCCCCTTTATCAGCGTCTCGTCCAGGAAGAACTGCTTCACCATCTCGCCGAAGGCCCTGTTCCTTTGCATCGGCGAGCCGTCCTTCTTTGTGAAATCGCGCGGATGAAGTCCATCCAGCTCAAGGCAGGCATTGCGTATATCGCGTATAGTGTTCCTGCTCCAGTCCAAATCGCCATTTCCGAGCTTCTCGCGTATGACGTCCCTTACCCTGTCAATGAGAATCTCGTAGTTGATGAGGACGAGACGCTCCATGCCCCTGCTTCCGCCCACATTTGCACGCGGGTACTGCCGGTGTATTTCGTCGAAAAGCGGTTCCATCAAAATGTTGCGGCCTTGCATCACCGTGCGCACGTGCACGCCGCTTATGGTGCCCTGCATTATGAGGAGCCGCACGTGCTTGCCATGCGCCGGAATGGACTGGATGCCTGAAGCCATGCATTGATTTACCCATTAAAATCTTTTAAATGCGTGCAGCATAAGCGGAATATGGAAAAACCTATTGTCTATGTTACCCGGCGCATTCCTGATGCCGGCCTAAAGAAGCTGCAGGAACTTTTTGAAGTGAAGGTGCACGAGGGCCAGATGCCGCCGACTCACGAGGAGCTGATGCGCGAGGTGAAGGGAGTCGATGCGCTGCTGCCCCTGCTCACGGACAAGATTGACGCGGAAGTGATGGATGCCGCGGGCAAGAAGCTCAAGGTGATAGCGAATTACGCTGTCGGCTTCAACAACATTAATGTAAAAGCTGCGACTGACAGGGGCATTCTGGTAACAAATACGCCTGGCGTGCTGACTGAAACCACCGCCGATTTGACGTGGGCGCTTCTGATGGCCATTTCGAGGCGCATAGTGGAGGCCGACAAGTTTTTGCGCGCTGGAAAGTGGAAGACGTGGGAGCCCCAACTGCTGCTTGGCGCAGACGTGCATGGCAAGACGCTGGGCATAATCGGTCTGGGCAGGATAGGAACTGGCGTCGCGCGCAGGGCAAAGGGCTTCAACATGCGAATATTGACGACCACTCCGAATCCAAATGAGCCGAATGCCAAGGAAGTGGGTGCGGAGATAGTTCCGCTCGAAAAACTTCTCAGAGAAAGCGATTTCATCAGCATACACGTGCCGCTGAACGAGAGGACGCGAGGCATGCTTGGCGAGAAGCAGTTCGCCATGATGAAGCCCACAGCATTCATAATCAACACGGCGCGCGGCGAGATTATAGACGAGAAGGTCATGATACGCACTCTACAGGAGAAGCGCATTGCGGGCGCGGCGCTGGACGTTTACGAGAAGGAGCCCATAGGTGTGGATTATGCGCTCATAGGCCTGAGCAACGTGATACTGATGCCGCACATCGGCAGCGCGAGCCGCGAGACAAGGGACATGATGGCCGTGATTGCGGCGGACAACATCATCGCGGTGCTGAAAGGCAAGCCCGCGCCCAATCCGGTGAATCCTGAGGCGATGAAAAAAGTAAAATAGGCGCCCAAGCTAGACCTTCTGCGTCATGAGCGCGTCTATCAGGCTGTCCGCGATTTCGCGGTCTGTCTTGTAGTTGTTCTGCCCGTTTGTTTCAGGAAGCCCGTTCTCAACCGCGAGGTTGGCCTTTATTCTCGCGCCAATTGCCTCGTACTGCCTGTCCCAGTCGCGCGGGTAGGCCTTGCGGAACATCTCGATGAGGTCGAGCGCAAGCTCGCCCATGCGCATCCTGAAGTTGCCCATGCACATTTCCGCGTTCGCCTTGAGCTGGCCGTTGTACTTGCGCCCTATGGCTTCCTTCATGCGCTGCTTCTGCTTGCCCAGCAGCCAGTTGCCTCCAAGGAATACCGCGGAAACGGCAGCTGCGGGCAGGAGCACCTGGGCTGCGAACACGCCCATGACGCTTCCTGCAACGCTTCCGGCAGTGCCCAGCGTCACCGCGCCCAGCGCAACCTTCTCGAGCAGCTTCTCCATGGCTTTCGGTATGAGGTAGTCGTCAGCTGCCTTGAGCTCCCGCTCCATTCCCGCAGCGATGGCCCCGCGCGCCTCATTCTGCTCTTCCATGAAGACTTCAAGGTTGGTCTTGAACGCCTCCATGCGCTTTATGACAGTGTGCAGGAACGCGCACTGCCGCTCAAGCACCTTGATTGTGCGGCGTATTTTCCTGAGCGCGCTGCCTTCATAGCCCGTGATGTCGCCTGTGAGCGCCCGTATTTCCTGCCCAAGGTCCCGGAGTTTCTGCCTGTATTTTCCAAGCGCCTCATCGCCCTCTCCATGCAGGCTCTTGTACGGGCTGACCCGTGCTATCACAGAGGCAGTTTCCATCAGGTCGGCTATTGTGATGACTGCGGGCGGCGTTGCCCTGCTCGGCGCGAGCCTCCTGAGGTACTCCTGCTCGCCCTTCGTCAGTATTGCCGCACCAACTGGCGGCGGCAGGCCCTTCTTCCCGTTCCCATTGCCACTCCCGTTCTGCCCATTGCCGTCCTTGATTGCCTGTGCCGCGCCATTCGTGCGGTTGCCGCCAAGAAGGCCTGCGACATCTGTGCGCTCGCCAAGGCGCGCGAAAATCTGCGGCACCTCAGCTAGGCCCATTATTGTTGGCTGGAACTCGCGCGGAAAAATAGCGTCTGGTGTGGCGAAATCCCTCGGCACTGGTTTCCGCATTTCGTGCGCACCGGCATTCTCATCCGGACCCGGGCTTCAATAAACCGGACTCAGTTTGTGATGCCGTCGCAAATGCGGGCTTCAAATTCCCTTGCAATTCTTTCCTCGGACCCACGAACGATTCTCGGAGTCACCTGAGAGCCACATGTGGTCCGGCCGTCCACGGGTCCTTTTCTGGCCGTCATCTCAGGTACCATCTCATCCACCCCCGAATGTTTCTTATGGGGTTATGGGCCGTATAAACGCTCATGACCATTTCTGTGCAGATGCGAAGGTTTAAATACGCCTGAAAATGGGCGGAAAATCAGCACGAGAGGCGGGCCAGGAGTTCGCGCAGATTGCTCACGCATTCTTCCCTGCTCCCGGTATTCGCAACCACGTACTCAGCTTCCGCAAGCGCCTTCGCAAGGCCCCAGCGCGCCTCGATGCGCTCGGACCACAGGAAGTCCGCGTATTTCCTCGGGTCGTCCTTCCTCCTGCGGTGCAGGATGCGCTCGAAGCGCGTGCGCACCGGCGCGACCAGTGCAATGAGCTTGAAATCAAAGTGCTTTTTGAATTCGGAAATCTCCTCGATGCTCCGCACGCCATTCACTACGACGGCATTTGCCGGCTTTCGCTTGTTTATCACTGCAATTGCGAGTTTCGCCGAGACCGCCCTGCCCTGCTCCTTCCTGATGGCATCCGCGAAAAGCCGCAGGCTTTTGTTCGTGACCTTGATTTTCCGCTTCCGCATGAGCGCCACTACCGCGGTGCGCATCTCGACAACTGGCATGTTGAGCGAGCGCGCGGCCTTTGCCGCGAGCGACTTGCCGCTCCCGCGCATTCCTGTAATGCCAATCACGAGCATGATGTGGAATCGAGCGCTGCTTATTTAAGCGTGAGCCGGAAACTCCATCATGCGCGCGTTCGTTGCTGTCGAGGTGGGGGAAAACGCCAGGCAAAAAATAGCAGAGCTGCAGGCGCAGCTGCCATCAGGCATCAAGCGCGTCGAGCCGGAGAACCTGCACATGACGCTCGCGTTCCTCGGCGAGATAGATGATGGGATGGCGGAGAAAGTGAAGGCGGCCCTTGCCGATGTCCATGCCTCTTCTTTCGCCGTTATTTGCAGCGGAGTCGGGGTTTTTCCCTCCGCGAGTTTCGTGCGCGTGGTGTGGGTCGGCGCGGAAAGCACGGAGATGAAGGAACTGCACCAGGCGGTGTGGAACGCGCTTGCGCCCCTCGGCTTCAAGCCCGAGAAATTCTCCCCGCACATCACGATTGGAAGGCCGAAGGAGAAAGTGGAAGTGAAGCCGTTTTTGCAGAAGCATGCAGTGGACGCGCTGGGCTCGTTTGAAGCCACGGAACTGAAGCTGAAGAAAAGCACGCTCACGCCCAAAGGTCCTGTTTACGAGGACGTTTGCGTGAAGAAACTCGGCTGAGGGCGCGGGTTTTTAATCTCCTCCTGCAATAGGCACCCATGCAGACCGGCCTCAAGGAGCATCTCGCGACGGGTTTTGTGGCGCTGGTGCTGCTCGTCGTGGCGGTGCAGGCCCTCTACCCAAGGCCGCCAACGCTGGTTGCTGCTGCGGCAGTCGCATTCATCATAGGCTCGCTCATCCCGGACATCGACGCGCCATTCTCAATAATACGCAAGACGATAAATGCGGTGCTCTTCCTGCTCCTCATGCTCGCCTGCCTTGCCATCATCTTCGTCTACAATGCGCCAATAATCAACTTCTGCAGGGCCTCCACGGGGCAGGGCGAGAACGTGTGCACGCTGGGCCTGCTTTTCCTTGCCGTCGCATTCCCCGCAGGCGCAGTGATGGTGCTGGATTTCCTCATACCGTTCCATCGCGGGGTGCTGCACGGCTTCCTCGCCTCCTTCATCTACGGCGCGCTCCTCAGCAGCATCGCATCCTTCCTCACGCTGGGCCGCACTGACAACCTGTTCCTCTCGCTGGCCGGAATGCTGGGCTACGCGCTGCACATTGTTGTTGACATCATAGGCAGCGTCATGCCCGAAACCGAGCGCACAAGGAAGTAGGGGAATTTTAAAGGGCAGCGTACATAATTCCAGTGCCTATGAGGACACCGTCCCAGTGGGTTAGACGAAAGTCGATGACCCAACGGAGTAGCTACTGAGGCATTTGAAGATTTCTGGCTGGCAGGATAAGCTATAAAAGCACGGCACTGGAAGTATGGGCGGTATTCCCATGGGAAAAAACTTTTCCGCTCTGGCGGCATGCATCCTGCTTTTTGCCCAAGTTGCTTTTGCGGCAGAGGAAGGAGGGGGTCTCTCGCTTGACGCCGGCGCGCAGCTCATCGCGCTTGGCGTGGCTGCGTCATTAGTGCTGCTCGCAGTGCTCTACTTCATCCTGTCGAAGCGCAGCAAGGGCTGATTTAGGCAAGGCGCTTTGCAAGTTCCACGAAGAGCCTCACGCCCACGCCAGTTGCGCCAGTGCGGCAGAATGGCTTGGAAATTTCGCCGTAGGCAGTGGCCGCGATGTCCAGGTGCGCCCACTTCGTATTTTCAGGGATAAAGCTTGCCAGAAATGCGGCTGCGGTGATTGTCCCTGCATCTCCCGTTTCAGAACCTATATTTTTCACATCCGCAAACTTGCCCTTCACCATCTCCAGGTAATCCTCCCAGAGCGGGAGCTGCCAGCACCTCTCGTGCACTGCCTCGCCCGCCTCTATCACCGAGCAGATGAGCTTCTCGTCATTGCCGAGCACCGCGCTCGCGTGCTTGCCAAGCGCAACCTGCACCGCGCCCGTAAGCGTGGCTATGTCCACGATGTAGTCGGGCTTGAATGTTTTCTCGGCATAGGCAAGGGCGTCAGCCAGAATCATCCTGCCCTCCGCGTCCGTGTTGAGCACTTCTATGGTCTTGCCGTTCATCGCCCTTATGATGTCGCCGGGCCTCTGCGCGGTGCCGCCGGGCATGTTTTCCACGAGAGGCATCACGCCCACCACGTGCACCGGCAGCTTGAGCCGCGCCATTGCTGAAAGCGCGCCCGCAACGGCCGCAGCACCGCACATGTCCATCTTCATCTCGTCCATGCCCTTGGCGGGCTTTATCGAAATGCCGCCGCTGTCGAATGTGACTCCCTTGCCCACAAGGCACAATGTCTTCCTGCCCTGCGCTTTTTTCCCGTACTCAAGAGTGAGCAGGCGCGGGGGCGCGGAGCTGCCCTGGTCCACTGCGAGTATGCCGTTCATGCCCATCTTCCTGATTTCAGCCTCGGCCATCACGCGCACGTGCACGCCGTCCGCTGAAAGCCGCTTCCTTATCCTTTCAGCCAGTTCCGGAGGCCTCTTCAAATTGGCTGGATAATTGGCGAGGTCGCGCGCAAAATTCACGCTTCCGATAATTGCCTGCGCCTCCTCGGCGTGCTTTTTTATGGATGAGACGTCCTCTGGGGAGGTGGCAAGTATTTCCAGCATCTCGAGTTTTTTCTTCTGCTGCTCCTCCTTGTCCTTGGTCTTGAACTCGTCGAATGAATAGAGTGCGTAGAGCGCGCCTTCGCACATTGCGCGCGCCGCATGCTCGGCCTTTGTGCCCGCAGTGCCCGGCACCTCGAAGGTCACCGTCTTCACCTCGAGCTCCTTTGCCATCTGCACCGCCTTTCCAGCAGCGCCGAAAATTGCGTAATCGTCCGCGCTTGCGCGCTTTCCAAGGCCCGCAAGAATCAGTTTCTTGGCCTTGAAGCCTGATGGGGGCTTGACGACCCTTGCATCAAACAGCTTGCCCTTGAAGCCCTCCTCAAGCGCGAACTTCGAGAGCCCGTGGTAGAGCTCCAAATCATCGTATGCGAAAACAACCAAGACTTCTGTAGCATGCTCGCGCGCATCGGCAGACTTGACTTCGAGTTTCATATTTTCCCTCCGCCGATTGTAATTCCAGCTTGGGCTTTAAAACGTTTGGCTAGTGCTTGAAGTGCCTCACGCCCGTGAACGCCATCGAGAGCCCCATCTCATCGGCAGCGGCAATGACCTCGGCATCCCTTATGGAGCCGCCGGGCTGGATGATTACCGTTGCCCCCGCGCCTGCGGCAAAGTCAATCGTGTCGCGGAACGGGAAGAACGCGTCGCTCGCCATCGCGCTTCCCTTCACGTCAAGCTTCGCGTCCTTGGCCTTCATCACGGCGAGCTTGCACGCGTCCACGCGCGACATCTGGCCCGCGCCTATGCCGACAATCTGGTCCTCCTTTGCGAATACCACTGCATTCGACTTTATGTGCTTCGCGAGTATGTAGGCAAAGCTCATCGACTTGATTTCCGAGGCGGTCGGCTGGCGCTTTGTCACGATGCTGAATTTCGGGTTCAGCGGATCAATGGGGAAGTAGTCCGCCTGCTCGTAAAGCATGCCCCCTATGATGCTCCTGAAGTCCATCTCGCCCTTGCGCGGCTCGAGCAGGCTGCTTACGTCAAGAAGGCGCCTGCCCTTCTTTTCCATCAGAATTCCAAGCGCGTCCTTTTCATAGCCCGGCGCAAGCACGACCTCTATGAATTGCGGGGCCATCGCCTTCGCCGTCTCCGCATCAACTTTCCTGCTGAACACGACCACGCCGCCGTAGGCCGACTTCGGGTCCGTTTCAAGCGCCTTCTCATAGCTCTCCTTCAGCGTCTTTCCAAATGCCGCGCCGCACGGGTTGTTGTGCTTGATTATCACGGTCGCGATTTTCGAGCGCAAATCGCGCATGAGCAGCAGCGCGGAGTTCGCATCCAGCAGATTGTTGTAGGAGAGCTGCTTGCCTGCCAGCGGCTTTGCAAGCGCGAGCGACGGGCCCTGCCAGCCCGCCTGCGCGTAAAGCGCCGCCTTCTGGTGCGGGTTCTCGCCGTATCGCAGGCCCTCCACCTTCCTGAACCCGAGGACCAGATTTTGCGGAAGCTGTTCATCCGCGCCCTTTCCTTTTGCAAAGTGCTCCACTATCGCGGCATCATACGCGCTCGTCCTTGAGTAGGCCTCGAGCATGAGTTTTTTGCGTAGTTCCGGGGAGACTGCGCCATTGTTCGCCTTTATGTCCGCGAGCACTTCATCGTACTGCAAAGGGTCGACTACAACCGCCACACTGTCTGAATTTTTCGCCGCCGCCCTAATCAACGCGGGCCCGCCGATGTCAATCATCTCCACGCCCGGCTCCTTTTCAAATGCGTAGAGGTTCACCACTACCAGGTCAATCGGCTTTATCTTATTCTTCTCGGCCTCTGCCTCGTGCTTCTTGTCCCCCCTCTTGTAAAGTATGCCTCCATGAATCAGGGGATGAAGAGTTTTCAGGCGGCCCTCGAAAAGCTCCGGGAAGCCCGTAAGAGAGGAGACGTCTGTGACTTTCACGCCTGCCTTGCGCAGTGCGTCTGCAGTGCCTCCGGTAGATATTATTTCCACTCCCAATTTTGCGAGCTCTTTTGAGAATTCGACTATGCCGGACTTATCGTAGACGGTTATGAGAGCCCTTGCAAGTCGCACCACGATTACTGTTATTAGCCTGCAAAAGCTTTTAATAGATTCGAGGGCGGTGCAGCTTAAATATGCGCGTAGGCATAATTCTGCAAGGGTGGATTCATGGTCAGAGCAACAATTACGACTGCAAAACAGGACTCAAGGGCCCAGGCACGCAATGCCGGAAATGGGCAGATAGACGGCTCCGGCATCTTCAAAAACAGGAGAGTGATGGAAGAGGCGCACAACCACGGGCTCGTATTCGGAAATTACAGGGTATATGTTTCCGGGAAGAGAGGGCGCCTTGAATTCTGGAAAGGCGATGCAATTTTCACGTCCAAGGGCAGTGAAGGGGAAAAGATAGGCAAGATAGAGGGCGATGAGAAACGCATAATCGTGAGCGTCCTCTCGAGAACAAGATACGAGCCCCTGACAAGGACACTGGTGTTCGACATTACGGGCGAGAGCCCGAAGCTCGCCCGCACGATTCGCACGAGGAAAGACGGGAGCATTGAACTGAGGACGTATTAGGCCTGCTCCGTCCATCGACGATGAACGCCCATTGACGAAGCTTGCGGAACGACGAATAAACGCTTAAATAGCAGGGGCGCTGCGAACAACGCCAAGGTGATTGGATGAGCGTACCAAACGGGCCGATTAATCCGCAGGGAAGGCAGCTGCCCCCTGCGCTTCAACGTGCGGAGGCAAGCAGGGCCTTTGGAGACCGCAGCCAGGGCGGGCGCATACTGATCGGGCATAATGAGGTTTATTTCGGGGGCTTCAAATTTTCCTACAGCGCTGCAGACCACAGCATAGTGGCCTCTGACCAGCGGAAGAACATGGTGAAAGGCTTCGAGCTGGACGCCGCAGAGTCTTTCGCGGGCCTGATGAGGGAGAGGCAGACTGTTTTCGCAATAACAAGGTTTGAGACGAACGAGGGAGAGGCCGAGCTGTGGGCAAGGCGCACCATGGTTATCGATGGTGACACGGTGAACGTGCAGGGTGGAATCGAGCAGCACGCGGGCGCATTCCCAACGCACTGGATTCCGATGTATTAGGCACGCTGGCGCGGAATGAGAATCAGTCCTGCTCCTTGTGCTCGCCGCGCCTGCCGACTATCTTCTTTCTCCTTCCGGTTCTTCCAGGTCCCATTGTGATCGCCAAATCGAATATAAAGCAGCGCCCTATTTAAACAGCTCAGTTCTGCGGGGAGAAAATGGCGAAAATTACGAGGGCAGGCGGGAAGCTTGCGCTTGAGCTGCCTGACAAATTGGTGCGGGAGCTGGGGCTCTCGGAGGGCGGCGAGCTTTCACTTTACGAGCTGCGGCAGGGCGTCTACTTCCTCACGAAAAAGGGAGAGAGGATTCTTGGCGAAGTGCTGGAAAATGCAAGCGCCGTCCTGGGAGAGAAGGAATTGGCAGTCCTCAAGAAATTGGAATCCATAAAGTTCGAGCAGCGCACGCCGAAGAAAGTGGAGGAGATGATGAATGATGCGGAAAGGAAGATTCTCGCTTCCCTCATAAGCAACAAAATCATCACGTTCTTCAAGAGCGCGAAGTACAAGGACGGCGTGTACAACATACCGCAAAACATTTACAAAATCGCAAAAGGCATCGGGGGCGAAAAGGAAAAAATACCGGAAGCCGTCCCCCATTCCCGTCCTGTCCCGTCAGATCCTGAAGAGGCATTGGAATTGGTGGGTTATGTGATAGTGGAGCGCGAGGGCGAGGCGAAGGAGCTTTCGGAGAGGCTTGCGCCGCAGATAAAGAAGGGAGAGATAATGGGCGTGCGGGGCTTTGACAAAAGATTTTATCTGGCGAGAAAGGGCTTCTACGTTTCCTCGAGCGAGAGGATAAGCAAGGCGATGCGTGGGGGCAAGGACAAGGGCGTTGAGGAGATTGCAAAGGAGGCGAAGCTCAAGCCCGACGAGTGCGAGGCAGTGCTCAACATCATGCGCGAGGAAGGCGAAGTTGTAGAAAAGAAGAGAGGCACCTACGCACTGGCGTGAGTTGATTTCACTTCAAAAGAGAATAGGTTCCGCGTCCATCAAATCGAATGATGTGTTTGTCCCTTAAAATTTGCAACTGCTGCCTTATTTTTTCTTGGACGTGTTTATTTTCTGGATGAAGTTTTCGCAACTCGTCTTCAAACTGATACATGTCGCTTAAATTGAACGCCCGGGCATCTAACTTTCTCACGTAATACAATACGTCTGCAACCCAGCCTCTTTGGGTATATTTCTTCGAATCAAGGAAAGAAAGTGCACGATATTTCTTTTGGACATCCGCCCCCTCAATAACACGTTCATCCTTGACTATTGCAATCCTGCCTTCTTCTGGCAGTTTTGAAAATAAGATATTGCAGCCAACCCAGCCGTGTCTTCTGGCATTTTCAGATAGGGCGGGCCTCTTTTCTATTATTGTCGTATTCATGAAGAAACGCGGCACGAGAAAAAGATTTCTCACCGTCCATTCTTCTGGCAGGTATTCCATGAAGAAAAAGTCTGGGCTGGTGTTAGTTTTGATACTTTCAATCATCGGCCGGTATGCTCCATCAGTTATCTTGCCAGATATCTTGTTTTTCTTGCTCTTGAGTTGAAAATCATGAGTGCAACTCTTGCAGGAAAAATCAATGACTTTGGTGTTAGTTTCCGCAGGAGTAAGGTGCAGATTCAGGCAGTTTGGGCAGTACATCTGCGAGGCAAACCATTTTTCTGTAAGCAAACGGACTTGCTGCGAGGGACTTTTATAATTTGAAAAAATCCAACTGTCGTACATATTGAGGTTCATATACCATAAGTTCGCTTTGTGATTTATTAATCTTTCACAAATTAGCAAACTCTTCGCTAAGAATCCATATTCTCATTTTTTGTTGAGTTCCTCAACTTCTTCTCCATCCAATTGTCCAGTTCCGATGCGTATGTAAGCTCCACATTCTTTGCAAGTTGCGGAGTATGCCCACTCTTCCGAATTCAGCATTGTGCAATCGTAAATCTTCATCTTTTTGCTGCAACATTTCTCTTTCATGAGCATGGTCTTAGCGAACGATTCTTTCATACAATCACCTCCAACTATATTATCCAGAAGCTGACTTTTACGTCAGGCCTTTAAAACCTTCCGAGAGCGGGGAGCGGGTGAACTGGAAACGGGCCTAAATCTTGTCCCACTCGGAGTCGAACTCCTTCCTCTTTCCGCCGCCCAGGTATTTCATCGCGAATATTCCGAGCCCTACGAGAAGCACGAGCAGCACTGCTATGCCAAGCAATGCGAACGGGTTTGAGATTAACGCCTGCTGCTCCGGTTCAGGCGCAGGCGGCGGAACTTCGAATTGCGTTTCCAGCTCATAGGGCGTGCTGTTCGCGCTGGTAGCGCGGAGGCCCAGCGCGCTTTCGCTTGCCTCGAGGACATAGCCGCCCGCGGGCGCCTGGAAGGAGCCTTCCATTGTGCCGTTCACCGCAAGCACCTGCGTGTCCACAACGTTTCCTTCCGCATTCTTGAGCACGACCTCGACATTGCCCGCAATCGAGCTGCCCTGCGCATCAGCGAGAGTCACGGAATAAGCGACATTCGTGTCGCTGAGCGCGCTCTGCAGCCCGAGCGTGGCGGGCTTGGCGAACAGCTCGGCAGGATAATCTGCCTCGAGCGCGTCAAGGACATTTCCGCCAGGCGAAGCCAGCGAGAGCAGGAGCGAAGTGCCGCCTGCGGCCTCAGGCACGAAGTCCAGCAAAACGTTCTGCTCAGGCGCGCCTGCAACTTCCGCAGTGCCCTGGTAAACCGCGTTTTGCAGCTTTGAATCGGAAAGAAGCGTTGCGTTCAGGATTGCGGCCTGCCCGCCCTGAACCGAAATGCATGCCGAAATCGAGGCAGGGAAGCCGGCATCAAGCGGAAGCGGCGAAAGCGAGGCGAACTCTATGGCAGCCTGCGCGCCTTCCACCTGCATGGGAATGAGCGAAGTCGTCATGCCGCTTTCCTTCAGCGCACTTATCTCGAGCACATAAGAGCCTGGCGGGAGGGTGCCGATGTCAACCAAGAACTGCTTCTGCCCGCCCTCGCCCATCTCGACCGTCTCCCAGCCGAAAACGCGTTGCGCTGCGGAGAAGGAATCAAGGAGCGGCGAGGCGCCGGGAAGCAGGCCCTTTTCCGAAAGCCCCTCAAGCATCACGTGCCTGTCGCGCCCCATGTAATAGAGCCGGTATTGCACCGAAACATTTGCTGCCGCGCCGAAATTCGTCACGTTGAAAAGCAGGCTGGTGCTGTTTGAACTCTCGATTGCAACGAGCGGGTAGTCGGGGGCGTTTGCATTGGAGGCGGTGAGGTCGAGCGAGCCCGCCGGCAGCATGCGCGGGTTGAAGTTCGCCGAGTGCACTAGCGCAAGAAGAGAATAGGAGCCTGCGGGCATGCCGCGCGGCATCGCGAGCTTGAAAGGCACCTGCACCGGCAGGTTGGGCGAAAGGTTGAGCCACTTCGCGGCATCGAACTCGCCCACGACCTGCTGCCCGCCGCCATCGACATTGCGCACGAGCCTCATCGTGACAGAGAGGCCGGGCATCGGCGCGGAAAGCCCATCCATAACCGTGACCGAGCCGTCATATACGCCCCCTGCCTCTATGCTTGCTGAGGCGAGCTGGAAATCTGAAACGCGCACTGCCGAAGCCAGGTCAGCGCACTGCGCTGATGCAAGGGAGGAGAAAAGCACGAATGCGAGAACAATGCCTGCCGCAAGACTGGATGCCATGCGGTGCTATCGCTGCGCTATTTAAATAAATTATCGGCAGGGCCGGCTCAGACATAGTCAATGCATCTCACGACCGGCGGGGGCGCCTTGCACTGCACAGAGCCGTCGGGTAAGCAATGCACCACATCGCCGTTCGGCAGATGCAGCTCGGCCCATGGCTTGAACGTGCCGTGGTTGTTGTAAGTGCAGCTGCGCGTGAGCGTGACATCATTCTCGTCGAGGCAGTGCGTCGGCTTTTTCGTGCCGCCGTCATTGCATGTCACGAGCTGCGGGTTCGCCGCATCGCCGCAGTCGCTGTGCAAATCTGTCTGGCCTGGCGGCAGGTCGCTGAAGCCAATCACCACGTTGGATGTGCCGGTCGGCGGGGCGCACGGGTCGATTACCGGGGGAGTGGCGCTCTCAATCCAGCAGGTTGTGGTGGTGCTGCAGTCCTGCACGTCCACTGTCACGGAATCCGGCGTGTATGTTATCGCGCTTTGGGAAGTGTAAACATATTTCTGCGTGTCCGGAGACATCGCGGCAATGTAGGAAACGCAGTTGAGCGCGTTTATTTTCGCGTCTATCTTGAGCTGGCCGATTGCCGTGGGAGTGTACTGCACATCATTCAGTTTCAGTGCAGGGTCTTCGCCGACGAGTTGCTGCGGCGTGCCTATGGGCGTGGAGCCGACGTAAAGCGCATACGAGCCCTTGCACGGCACGTTGAGGCCCGCGTCCCCTAACTTGCACGTGATGCCGGCGGCGTTCTCCCTGCAGCCGCCGGGCGGCTCAAGCGGGAAGGTGCCCGCGTAATAGACGCCGTTGGCAGGAACGGCCGTATCATGGCCTTCTGCATGAGTGGATGGCGGGGTGCCTGACAGGAAGCACTGGGCGCCGCTAGGTGCGGGAAGCGTGGACATCCATGCAATTTGATTGAAGTTTATAGCCTTGGCGCCGGTCGGAAGCAGCTTCCATCCCGGGTAGCTGATGGGAAACTGGTCATAATTGTTTTTCCATTGGGCCCCATCTCCATTCTGTGAGGTGAGCTTCGAGCGTATTGTTATCGGCTCGCCCTTGCATGCGGGGTTGGTAACAGGATCTACCGGCTGCCCGTCCTTCAGCACCTGCACTATGTCCACCCTTATGCTCGTGGTGGCATCCATGAAATAGTAAGGAACCGCGGGCGAGCATATGAAGCGCTCCGCAGAGGCTAGGGAGAGGAAAAGAAGGAATGCGAGAGCCAATAGTGCCTTGCCCATGCACTCTTCTCTCAGCAGCGCTATTTAAAATTACTCCCAGTTGACGTTGAACGGCACGCCGGTTATGAACAGCTCGCTTGGCGCGCTCGCGCCGGGCTGCAGCTTCGCGCCCGCAGGGGCAAGCGGCGTGAGTCCCGCCGTGTCCACGATGTACGGCGCAACCGCAAGGTAATATGGCATGTCCCGCAGTGGCACCTGCAGCGCGCTCTTCCCGTCCCAGCCAAGGAGGTTCTGCATCATCTGGCCGTCCGGCCCGCCAATCTCCTGCATGTGGTTCCTGAGTTCGCGGGGCAGGTCAAGGCGGTTGAGGTCCCTGTTGGCCTCGAGCTTCGCGTCATGCAGCTCGTCCAGCATCGACCCAGTGATGCGGAGGAACATGCTGTACTCCTCGAAATCCCTCTGGTCATTGACATTCGTTATGCGGCCCTCTATCTGGTTCTCAGTAAGGCCCGGGTATTGCTTCGTGTACTTGTCATACATGAGCTTGTTGCCGTGCTGGCCGCCCCTGTCGGACTCGGCTATGTACTCGTTCACGCGCGCCTCGAGCAGCTCCACGCGCTGCGCAAAGCTGAAAAGCCGCATGGCGTTCGTCGCTATTGTCGCAGGGTCAGTGGAAGCCAAATCCATCTTCGCCATCTCATCATGGATGTAGGTGAGCACCGTGTCCGCCTTGCCTTTCTCGCCGGTCTGGGGGTCGATGTACGCCTCGTAGCGCCTGAACTGCGCGATAAAGCCGTCGCCCCTGGCCCAGCCCGCAGGCGGGTTCTCGATGTTGAAGTCGCGGAATGCAGCTGCCTCCGCATCCTTCCTGAGCTGCTCTGCAAGGCCTGCCGCGGCCTCGCCCGTCCTTCCCACCACTTCGGAACGAGTGCCCTTGCGCTCCTTGTTGTACTCGTCTATGTACAGCTGGGCATTCACCGCCCACAATCCTGCAGCAGCAACCCCGATAACACCCTCTCCGAGCAGGGTGAACGGCGTGGTGTCATAGAGCTTCTCGCCCGGCTTGTTCGAGGCAACGCCGACCGAGCCTATGCCGCCCGCAGCCCACGGCGCCCAAGTGACGGTTATATCTTTATTGCTGTATTGGAGGCTGGGCCTTCCGAACTGGAGGCCGTCCGCCCACGTGACAGGCACGCTCGCGCTGAACGAGCCGTTCCTGCCGCCGAAAGTGTAGCTTATCTGCGGGTCCGCCATCGTGTTGAGGAAATCCTTCCTTATTCCGAAGCCGCCGACCTGCAGCTCGACGGGGAATTCCACATTCCCCTTGTTGTCAGCCACTGCCCCGAACCCGAAGAAGCCCGCAGAAGGGTTGTTTGGGTCAAGCAGCTGCCTGTATGCAGCGCCGAAGCGCACCCCGAAGTCGCTGCCGGGCGATATGCCGAAGATGCCGTATATGTTGTCCGAGCCGAGGTTGAGCTTGAAGTCGAGCGCTATCTGGTTCCACCTGTCCTCGCTTATCGGCGCGCCGGTCGTTGCATCATAGAAGCCGGTTATGTGGGTTTCCCTGCCCACGCTGGCCGTCTCGACAAGGTACTTCGGGTTTATGCTGTTGAAGTCCGCCTCGTAGAGCGTTGTCCTCATTACAACCTCGCGCCTTTCGGCCACCCCCTCCTGCCCTGGCGTGCCCAGGGTGCCCGGGGTGCCGGGAGTTTCCTCGCGCGCCGCAAGCAGCTGGTCCTTCACCTCGCCGTCCTTGAGCTTGTCCAGGAATGCCTGGAAGCCCTGCCCCTTGAGCGTGGCGAGCGCATCCTGCACCGTCACGTTGTCCTTGAGCGCAAGCTGCAGGAACGCGGGGTCGAGCATGTTGGCCACGTCGCCCCACTTCCCGTCCTTCAATGCCTGCGAAAGCGCTGCCTGGTCGAACTTATCAGGGTTTATGAGCGCGCCCCACGCAGTGCCCGGAGTCGCGTCGCCCGGCTTTGTGGTCCACGTGAACCCGCCTGCGATATTATAATCAACTGTGAAATTTCCTATTCCAAGCGCGTTCAGCTTGTCCACTATCGCGCGCGCATCCTCGGAGCTCTGCGGGTAGTCGCTGCTGCCGGAGCCGAGCTGCTTGAGCAAGCCGTAGAACTGGTCGGCCTTGGAGCCGTAATCCTGCCTCAGCGCTTTCATGTTCAGCAGGTCCGCGGCGCCAGAATAATTGCCCTCCGCCCAGTACTGGTCGTACTCTGCCTTGTGCGACTTGCCCTGCTCGTCGACCATGTAGAATTCAAGGCCTGCATAATACGCTCCGGGTATTGCAAGCGAAATTATGGGCTCGCCCGGCGCCCCGACGGTGCCCGGCTCCCAAGTTACCGTGCCCGGCGTAGCCGGCGTTCCCGGCGTGCCTGGAACCGCCTCCTTGCCCGGGGTTATCTCGTAGCTCGACCCGTAGGAGAACTGGTAATACATTGAGAGCGCCGCGGCTCCCTGCGCCTGCGCATCCGTGTTCACGGTGCCCTCGAGCAAAAGCTGGCCGTCAGAAACCCTGCCAGTGAGGTCGACGAATCCGCGGGTCATTGCCTCGAGGTTGAAGAGGTTTGCAACATCATCTGCCGAGAGGCCCGGATTCGCTGCCAGTATGAGCGCCTGCTCGTCCTTTGAAAGGTCGCCAAAAGCCAAGAACCTGCCGGAAGCAGTCACCTTGAACTCCTCCATTGCCTGCTGCGCGGCGGTCAGTTGGGAGGGAGGCGGAACGTTCAGGAAGCCCGGGGTCGTTTCCTCGCCGCGCTGAATTATGGATGGCACCCCTTCCTGCGAAAACCCGAACTCCCGCTCAAGCGAGTCTATGGAAGTGCCCCCTCCGAACTTTCCGCGGAAGTGCATCGCGTTCCACCAGGTTGCCGCGTCCTTGGCGTTCGTGATGTCCCTCTTGAACTTCGAGTCTATGCCGTAATCAGCAGGGTTCTTCGCAACATCCTTGATGAACTGCAGCCTGTCCGCATTCTCCGGGCGGCTGATGTGGTCCGAAAGGTTCTGCGCCTCCTCGTTCTGGACTTTGGTCCAGTCGGGCTCCTTGGACTTGACACCGTTAGACATGAATATCACCTGCTTTAATTGGGCCTGCCGCAGTATTTAAAGCTGACTGGCGAAATGCATCCGTGGGATTCTGATGGTCGTAATCAAGGACGCAATACACGGCAACATACACCTGAGCGAGGTGGAGAAAAAGCTCATCGACACCTCGGAGTTCCAAAGGCTCCGGGGCGTCAAGCAATTGGGCCTCGCCTATCTCGTGTACCCCGGGGCGCAGCACACGCGCTTCGAGCACGCGCTTGGAGTGATGCACATTACGGGCGAGATGTGCTCGGCGCTGGGCATACGCGACAGCGAGAGGGAGGAGCTGCGGTGCGCCGCGCTGCTGCACGATGTCGGGCACCTTGCATTCTCGCACGAGGGCGAGGCGGCTTTCGCGCACCTTTTGCACCAGAACCACGAGCAGGTTGGCAAGGCGAAAATACTGAGGGGCGAGATAGCGGACGTGCTCACGGACGAGGGCATCTCGCCCTCGGAAGTGGTGGAGCTGATGCTCGGCAGGGGCAAGGGCCACATCATTGCGGGCGATGTCGGCGCTGACCGCATCGACTACCTTCTGCGCGATGCCCATTATACAGGAGTAGCATACGGCGTGATAGATGCCGAGCGCATCATACACACTGCAAGGCTCGGCAGCAATGGCGAACTTCAGCTGGAGTGGGGCGGGCTGGAAGCAGCCGAGTCGCTGCTCATAGCGCGCTACCTCATGTTCTCGACAGTTTACATGCACCACGCGGTGCGCATAGCCGCATCCATGATTCGGAGGGCGATGGAAAGGGCGGTGGAGTGCGGCGCGCTGAACGCGAAGCGCGCGCTCGAGCTGGATGACGCGGGCATGATGAACGCGCTGAGCGAGTGCGTGGACAGCGAGGCGCTTGCGAAGCGCGTGCAGTTCAGGAAATTGTACAAGCGCGCCCATGTGCTCTGGTGGTCGCGCATGTCGCCCCGCGGGCAGAAGCTCTTCACGAGCGGGAAAGGATGCCTGGACATGGAAAAGAAGCTCACGGCTGCGACAGGGCTTGTGCGTGACGACGTGATAATAGACGTGTGCGAGGACTACGGCAAGGGCAGCATAGTGCGCATACTGATGGAGGACGGCTCGCTCATGCAGCTCTCCAAGGTGTCTGCAATAGTTGACTCGGTCTCAATAGCCGAGCAGCGGCGCTGGCGCGCAATTGTAGCGTGCGACTCCGCCAATTTGGAGAAAGTGAAGAAAGCGGGCTCGAAGCTTTTCGCTGGGCTGGTGAAATGAAAATAGTTTCTGAAACAGATGATGAGCTGGTGCTTGGCAATACTGCATACGTCCCGCTCTTGCTCTCGCCACTATTTTTCATAGCGGGAGCGTATATCGCGCTCGTCCCGCCCCAATTTGTCCCTCAGTGGGAATCTCTTCTGGCATCACTCCTACTCATGGCAATAGGCATAATCGCAACGCTCGCGAGCATCAGGAGCTTTTACAAATTCACCTTCAGCAGGCACGTAGGTACGGTGCGCAGGAGCTACGCAATGGGGCTCCTCGGCCGGTCTAAGGAGTGGCAGCTTTCGGAAATAAGTGGCGTGAGTGCGGAAGAATTTATAGACGCAACCAAGCCCACCGCCCGGACCCAGAAACCCTCCTACACCTATGGCTGGGTTGTAAAAATCAAGCTGAATGACGGGACATCGCTCGAGCTGAATACCAGAACGTCCAAGGGCGGCATTCTGGGCGGGCGGACTGTCCCCGCACGCTCCGGAGAAGTGCAGGTTGCGAATAAGATCGGGACATTCCTGGGAATTGCGGTCGACGTGGTTCCCTTGCCCTTGAGCGCCATACCTGCTTCAGAACCAAGGTGGCTTCGGTTTTAAGGAGAATCATGGCTGCACGGGAAGGAAAATCGCTTTCAGACGCCGCCGAGAAGCAGCGAGATTATTTTGATGAGGAAAATCAGCACCACGGAGAAGACAAGCACTGCCTTCGGGTCCAGCTCAGGGCCTCCGCTCATGTCATTGACGAACTGCACTATTCCCGCAGCGCTCTGCGGCCCCGAAACCTTCTCCTGAACCATGGCACACTTTTAAAATTGCTATTTTAATAAGGCTTTTGGTCTCTATGGGCCTTTTTGGAACCAGCGGCATCCGGGGCGTTTTCGGCACAGAGGTCACGCCTGAGCTTGCGCTCAAGGTGGGCTACGCGCTCGGCTCTGCAGGCGCAAAGGTGCTCGTCGGCAGGGACACGCGCGCAAGCGGCGAGGTGCTGCAGAAGGCGCTCGCCTCAGGCATAATAGCGGCAGGCGGCGAGTTCGTGAAGCTCGGCATAGTTTCCACTCCCACCTTAGGGCATGCAACTGCCAAATTCAACTGCCTGGGGGTAATGATAACGGCCTCACACAACCCGCCCGAGTACAACGGCATCAAGATTTTCGAGAAAGGCACTGAGGCAAGGATGGCAAGGGAGAAGGAAATTGAAAAATCCGTAACAGCAGGCAAGCCTCCTGCAATTGACTGGAAAACCCTGGGCAGGGCATCTGCCTATGAAGGCGCGATACACGACCACATTGCCCTCGCACTTGCACAGGTTGATGTTGCACTCATCTCAAAGAAAAAGCCCAAAGTTTTGGTCGACTGCGGCAATGGCGCTGCAAGCATCATCTCCCCTTTTGCACTCCGCAAAGCAGGCTGCACAGTTGTAGGCGTGAACTGCGAGCCCTCCACAAACTTCGCGCGGAAGCTTGAGCCCAATGCCGAGAATCTTTCTGACTTTTCAAAAATGGTGAAGGCGTGCGGCGCGCAGATGGGCATAGCGCATGACGGCGATGGCGACCGCGCCATCATTCTGGACGAGCGCGGCGAACTTTTGGGGCTTGACTCGCAGCTTGCGCTCATGGCCGAAAGCGAGCTCGCCCTTGCAGGCGGCAAAGGCACAGTAGTCACAACCGTTGAAGCCTCCCTTGCAGTGCGCGAGGCGATTGAGAAGCACGGGGGAAAAGCGGAAATCGTGCCAGTTGGAAGCCGCGAGGTAGGGGAGAAGGTTGCGGAAAAGCACGGCATCTTCGGCGGCGAGCCGTGCGGCGAGTACATCTACCCAAAGGCAGGCCTGCTTGCTGACGGCACATTGACAGCGCTCAAATTCGTGGAGCTGATGTGCAGGAAAGGTAGCTTGGGGGCGCAGCGCCTGCGCGTGAGGGCATACCCGATAATGAGGGGCAGATACCCCGCGAAAGACAAGCACAAAGCGATGGCGAGGATAAGGGGCGAGCTTTCGCGGATGAAAGGCAAGCACAACGTTTCCGATGGCATTCGCGTTGATTTCGAAAATTCATGGGTGCTGGTAAGGGCGAGCGGCACCGAGCCAATAGTGCGGATAACCTGCGAGGCGCGGGATGCGCAGGCATGCAGGGAGCTCTACTCAAAAGCCGAAGCAATAGTGAAGAAAGCGGTGAGATAGGCAACGCTTCAGTCTGTTTTTGCCAGGAAAAGGCGCAGCACGAAAAGCGGCGAGAGCAGGGCAACCAAGATGTTTGCATAAAGAGCCAGATGGGCCAGCATGTCGAGCGCGCTCTCAGCATAGTTTCTCGGTTCGTAGACGTCTATCTTAGACGCCTCAGGACGCCCCACCACGTGCCCGGCCATGAACGTATCCAGCGGTCTGACGGGAAAGCCCTCTATTCTAGTCCTGTAAACCATATACTCGAGCCGCCCTGCCTCGTAAATCTCCTTCGGGCTCTCGGCCCTTTCGCGCATGATGCCTGAGGCGAACACCGAGAGCGCCTTTTCCTCATCTGTCGCCTTTCCGAGCCCGCAGTTGCCGGAGCTGCACTCCACATAGTACACTTCCACTTCCTGCAGGCTTTCATTCATGCCCATCCTTTCTTTCAGATAGTCCATGTAGTATAGGGCGGAGGCCGAATATCTCTCTCCAAAAGCAAAAGTCGTGCGGCCCTCCCATATGAGGGGGTCAACTACCACGGTTGCATTCATGGGAAGCTGGGAGCCGAATTCCTGCAGCTGGTAGGTGGCAGACTTTTCCCCCACATGGCCCGCAAGTATGAACAGCTCCCATGCAATGAAGAGCGCAATGGCAGCCGGCAGCGCCTTTTTGCCCCACTCCTTCTCAATCCAGCCAGCCCCCCTTGCAGCAAGGATGGCCATGGGGGGCACAATCATTGTCAGGTAGTAGGGCGTGAAATAGTACGTCAGGAAAAATATGAGAAGCACGGCGGGCCAGGCGAGCATGAGTGCGGTTTCCCTCCTCCGCTCCCTTGCAATCATGATGGCGCCCGCTGCCGCAAGCAGCAGGAAGACAAGAGACAAATCAGAGAGGCTGGCCTTCACAATCGCAGGAATGAACCCCTGCGTCCTGTTAATGTCAAGCCAGGGGTCGTTTATGCCCGTAATACCGAGCGCGTTGTATTCCTGCACGGACTTTGCGTGCTCCAGGATGCGGGCAACGTGGAAGTCGACGATGCCGCTTTCGGAGTAAAGGAAATAGTTGTAAACGGGTATTGGCAGGAGCAGGAAAAGGAAGAGTGCAAGGGGCAGGAGCAGCCTGCGCGAAAGCCTGAACGGAAAGCCCTTGTAGAGCAGGTAGGCTGCAAATATCGGAAGGGGATAGAACAGGTGCGTGAATTTGGTGTTCACCGCAAGAGCGAAAAACGCGGCTGCAAAGAGCAGGTTCCTGTACTTTGGCCCGTCTTCCCCTGCCTTTACGGCCCTTATGAGGAAGAGCATTGAAAGCAGGATGAAGAATGTTCCAAACGGCTCCATCACGCCCAGGCTGCCCCAAACTATCTGGGCAGCCGAGAATGTGAAGAAGATTGAGGCGAAAAGCGCGGTCCTCTTGTCATAAAGCTCCCTTGCTATCAGGTAAACCGCAAGGATGGAAAAGGCGCTGAAAATCGCGGGCAGCAGCCTTGCGCCGGCAAAGCCGAGGCCCAGCAGCCGGTAGCCCACATCAGTCAGGTAGAAATACACCGGGCCCTGCAAAAGGGTCGAAAGGCGGTGCCAGGGGCTTGTGAGCGTGCCCCGCGCGATGAGGCCGAACAGCATCTCGTCAGAATCAGTGATGTTGCTATGCATCATGGAAAAGAGGCGCAGGGCAAGTCCTACTGCAAGAAGAAAGAGCACCTGTATTTTCCCAACCCCGGCCACGCAATCACGTTCCCAAGACAAAGCTTTTAATGCTGAGAATCAATTGAATCTCCATGAGCACCGAGGAGCTGGCTGAGGAAAGGGCAGATAATGCGCTTGGCTACGGCACCTGCCCCATCTGCAAGGGGCCTCTCGAAACTCCGGACGGCTTCACGTGCGATGCCTGCGAAAAGAAGGTGTGCGGCAACTGCATCCATTCCTACAGGGCGCACTACATCTGCTCTGACTGCGTTGCGCTCCTCTCTGCAGGCGAGAAGAAGCTGGTGAAGGATGCAAAGGAGCTGACGAAGCCCATGCGCATGCTCGCGCGGCGCACCTGGCTCTGGGGCGCCTTCCTCCTGCTGCTCATCCTGCCCGCGGCCCTTGGCGCAGGCTATCTTTTCTTCATCCTCGGCAGGGCGGACTACGCGCTCGGCGCAATATTGGCGCTCCTGGTGCTCATATGGTACTGGGACAGGCAGGTGCAGAACTGGGCTTGAGCTCAGCACGACTTTTCCTTAATCGTCTTGTAGAAGCAGTTGTTGATGAAATACGCGGCATTGCCGAAGCCGCAATCAGCCGCAATAATAGTGCCTGAGCAGTTGATGCGGCCAGAGACCATCTTAATGTCGCCCTGCACTGAAAGGCCGTAGATGAAGCTCTTGCCCGGATAGGAGCACGTGACCTTCCCATCCTGCCTGTCGCCGCTGTAGGCGCACTCCGGCTCCCCGTACTGCCTCACCATCTCGGCATAGGCATCCAGGGAGCGCACGTAGGACACGCTGTTCTGCCCGTCCATGCAGGTGCCTATCATGCAGCCCGGCTGCGGGAGCGGGAACATGAGGAGGGCCGTGAAAATCAGCAGCAGCACGATGAACGCCAGAAGCGCTTCCCTGAGCATGAGTGCATTGGGGCTGGAAAGCTCTTAAATATTCAACTCAGAATGCCTACTTATGAAAGCAGTAGTCTTGGCAGCCGGCGAGGGCGAGAGGCTCAGGCCGCTCACTTATACCAAGCCCAAGTGCATGCTTCCCGTTGCAGGCAAGCCCATACTCGAGCACGTGCTGGCAAGCATACGCGATGCAGGAATACGCGAGGCAATCATAGTGGTGAAGTACAAGCAGGAGAAGATTGCGGAATATTTCGGGGACGGCTCGCGCTTCGGCATGAGATTGGAATACGTCACGCAGGGCGACAAATACGGCACCGCAGTGGCATTCGCATCAGCAGCCGGCCACATCAAGGACGACTTCCTTGGCATGGCGGGGGACGTGATTTGCGATTCTTCGGACATCCGCGCGCTTCTGCAGGCGCACGGGAAGCACGACGGCCTGATGACTGTAGGTTTGAAGGCGGTGGAAGTGAAGGAGCAGTACGGGATAGCGGAAGTGCGCGACGGCATCATCACGGGCTTTGCCGAGAAGCCCAAGGAGTCAAGGAGCAATTTGGCGAACACGAGCATCTACGCCTTTGACGGCGACATTTTCCCCGAGATAGCGAAGATAAGGCCCTCGCCGCGCAACGAGTACGAAATCACGGACATCATCAAGACCGGCCAGGCCTATGCGCACGAGCTGAAAGGCTACTGGCTGGACATGGGCGTTCCCTGGCAGCTTTTGGATGCCAATTTGCACTTGCTTGAGAAAATGCCTGAGAAGCGCGAAGGCAAATTGGAGAACTGCACTGTCAAGGGCAAAGTAATAGTTGAGAAAGGCGCTCAAATATTCGACAGCTATTTGCAGGGGCCGATATTCATAGGCGCGAACACCACGGTAGGCCCTCACGCATACATCAGGGAGGGCACATCAATAGGCCAAGGCTGCGACATAAGCGATTCCTCAACAGTCAAGAACTCCATCATCATGAATGGAGTAAACGCAAAGCACCTCTCCTACATAGGCGACAGCATTGTGGGCGACAGGGTGAACTTCGGCGCAGGCACGCAAGTTGCAAACTACCGCTTCGACGCAGGCACAATCAGGAGCATGGTGAAGGGGCAGGAAATTGACACAGGCCGCACCAAATTGGGAGTGGTAATAGGCGACGATACCAAGACAGGCGTGCTCTCCTGCATCATGCCCGGCAAGAAAATAGGCTCAAACTGCTGGATTGGCGCAGGCGTCGTGGTCGATGAGGACATACCTGACGAGACAGCAGTGTTCGTGAAGCAGACTCTTACGAAAATAAGCAGGAAAAAATAGTCACCCGCTCCAAGGTTTCGGACTGCTTTTAAACAAACTTTCCTCAGACATTTAGCATGAAAGAGTGGACTTACCGGGGAAAGCCAGTCATCACTTCGGACCATGCCAACATCAGGATGTGGCAACGGCGGGTTCCGGCAAAAGTACTCGCAAAAGGGCTTGAAAAGGGAGTCAAGATACCCGACAAGGAACCGAATAGAATGCTATGCATTTATAAAGCGGGCGAAGGCGAATACTACACGATGGTTGTCGAGGAGCAAGAGGATAGGTTCTCAATAGTCACAGCTTATGTTTCGAGTGAATGGGAAAAGAAAACATACGAGAGGTTGAAGACACATGGCACTAAAACCACCTAAATGCAGCATTTGCAAGGGCAGCACGAAGCTGACCGTAGGGCCGCAGCTGATATTGGACAAGTACATTGTGGAAGACGTCAAGTCGTACAAGTGCCAGAACTGCGGAATGGGCTATACGGAGCTTGGAGAATACGAGAGAATAAGGCTCAAGATAGCTGCAATTGAAAAGAAGGCGAAAAAACCCGTGCCTGCCGGCTCCAAATACTTCGTACTCTGAACTGTGGAGGGATTTGATGAAACTCGCCAGAATACGCATTTCCACTGAAACGAAAAGGCGGCTGGCAAAGCTCACACCGCCCGGCTGGAGTTATGATGACGTTGTGAATGGCCTGCTTTCCCTTCGCCCAGCCCCAAAGCCTTAAATTAACCGCCTGGCCAACACTTTCCGGGAGAATTATGGGCAAGGATGTCAAGAACCCGGAGCCGTCCATTGATTTCGGCCTTCTCATACTCGGCATCATATTCGTAGCCCTTGGCCTTGCGCCAGCCTACATGTCCACATTCATGCAGTACGCGCCCTGCCTCAACGGCATACCTTACGCGGAGCAGGTGCTCTCCTGCTCAGGCGGCGACTACCTGATAGGCGGCGTGAGCCTCGCAGCAGCGTGGGCCAACTTCCTGCTCATCGGCATTGTGCTCGGCATCGCGGCCTTCGTGCCGGTGGCGCGCATTTTCGTGCGCATCCTCTTCATCATACTGCTGGTGCTCTGGGTGCTCGGCATCTTCGGAGTGAAACTGTTTTAGCGGGGGGATTCAATGTCGGACAAGTACGAAATGCTGGCAATATTCACGGCCATCCTGCTGCTCTTCATGACAATGCTTTCAGGCTGCGCGCAGAAGAGTGCACCCAGCGCGCCCTCACCGGCATCGCAGTGGCCCGCAGTCCAGCCTGCGCCAGAACCCGCAGCTCCCACTTCCGAACCAACGCCGCAGACAGGCACGCCGGTAATAGGAGGCACCGAGTCCGTCAACTCCGACTACCAGCAGCCTACACCGCCGCCCGAGCCAGTAGGAGCGCCTTCACCCGAACCGGCCTCAGCCACTGCTCCTGCCAATGGCACAAACGCGGCAACAGAGGCAACAGCGCCTCCTGAGCCCGAGCGCCTCACAGTCTCAATTCCCGGAGCTCCGGGCGGCGGCACCGCGCACTTCGTAGTCACGATACAGGCCAACAACACGCCCGCAGACTCCAAAGTATTCTTGGAAGCCTACAACATTGGAAGCAACTCCTGGAAAGCATACGAAATGAACAATACCGACCTGCTCGGCTGGAACGTGGTGATTGATTTGAGTGCAAGCGGAGGCGTTGACACTTCCGACAACACGTTCCACTACAGGTACTCAAGGACAGGCGACTATTCAACGGCTGAGAAAATGGCCTTCGAGTCTCCGAGCGCTTACAGGACGCGCTCAATTTCCGAGGTCGCGGGGAAGTTCGTGCAGGACCAGGTTACGGAATGGAGAGGATAGAGAGGTGAAAACATGGGAGCCATGGAGCTTATCGGCGACTTCATAGGATGGGCAATAATCTCGTTCGTCATGTTCATTGTTTTTTGGATCGGGTCTTCGTTATTCCATGTTAGCCTGGGGCTTCAGGAGTTGCTTTTGTTGGGAGGTTCGTTTGGCTTGTTATTCTATGGGCTTTATAGACAACAGGAGAAGTAGAGGACAAATAAGATATCCACAGATAAGGTGAAGGAGTGAAGAGGTGAAGGTTTGGGGATTATTGATATCAGACAAAAAATTCATGCAGCTACATTGTTTGAGGACTTGACACGAGAACTCGACCCCTATAAAAAGAAACCGACTACGGCCATTACCTTTCTTGTGGATTCGAGTCCAGATAGACGAGTAAAAATTCTAATTAAATATCCTGGAAGGAAAGTAAAGGAAAGAACTGGACGGATCCCTTGGGCAAATCTCTACGATTTTCTTGTCGTTCCTAAATATAATGGAAAAGAAGTAGACACGCGCAAACTACAATGGAGAAACCTTATGACCGACTTTTGTGGACATAAATTGCAAAGCAATGAATTTTGGAAAGTACTTGATGGAGTCTATAGGAATAATGAGGTTGATTATGGGAAAGTACCTAAGTTGGGAGGCATGGACCCGACGCTTTATCTTTTGCTAATAAAGTGGATGTGGATACAGGAAGATTTGAATTATAGGTTTAGTAGTAAAGACATTCGGAACTGTCCAACAGAATACAGGAATGAGACAAAGGGTGGAAGTCCAACAAGAGGTGCTGGAAGAAAAAAGTTTTATGCAGGGCTCCTACTGGTAAAATATCATAACTTTACGCCACATGAAGTAGGACGAATTATACCTTAGAAGAAACCGGTTGTTCATCAGTTATATTTTTCAGCCGCCGGTTTATAATTTCGCAATATTTTTCATCAATTTCACAACCGAGATAGTTTCTACCTAATTTTTTAGCTACGGCCGCAACAGTTCCAGACCCCATGAATGGATCAAAAACTAGTTGACCTTTGTTACTACTAGCCTTAACGAATATTGCTATAAGTTTTTCGGGTAGCTGGCAAACGTGCTCTGTTTTCTCCCTACTCACATTCTTCACGATATTGAACTGAAAAACATCGTAAGGCGTGCGTCCCTTTTTACCACTAGCTATGAGTTTCATTATTCGCTTGTCGGTTGGATTTTTATATGGCTCAGCAATTTCATCTTTATTGAATGTGGATTTCTCTGTTTTTGTGTAGAAAAGAATACTATGCTGGGTTCGGGTGTAATTTTTGGGGGACATACCTGTGTTCGTAGGATAGTGCCAAGTCAGCCAACGCCTAAACACCAGTTTCTTATCTAAAAAGGGCATCAGATATGCATTATTCTCAGGATAATTGAAGAGGTAGAGGCTTCCGGTCGGTTTCAAAATGCGAATACATTCTGCAAGCCACTTTTCGCACCATTTGATATATTCGTCCTTTTTCATTCTGTCATTATAGGTGTTGTATTTCTTCCCGATATTGAATGGAGGGTCCGTGATAATGAGATCAATAGACTCGTCTGGCAAAGTCGGCATGTATTTCAGGCAGTCGAGAGGATGAATACTATTAATGTCAAAGTTCATTTGCTCTCACCATTTTTTATCTTAATCGTCTACTTTTCTTCTCTTAAGTGAATAGTTTTCATTAATTCCGAAGCTTCGCGGAGAAGCCTATCACGTTCAGTTAAAAATATGTCAATATCAGTTCCAGCTTTTTCGCGAGCCAGAGCGTCTATTATGAGAAAAAGGGAGTAGAAAACTTGATCTTTGGTCAGATTAAAAGCCGGGAAAGACGTATTTATTTTTATTTTTAATCGATGACCAGTGACAGAGAATTTATAGGGTGGCTCCAAAGTCCCGATATCCTCAAAAGCATAGGAATATGAAAGTTGCTCAGCTTTGGGTTGTCTCGAATCAATATTGAGCTTAGCAGATGCAAAAAGCTTAGAAGTTACATTGGCAATTTTCTGCTTCTTATTTTCAGACAGGGAGCTCGACCTTTGTGCTAATTTTCTCGACTCTGCGAGTGTGTTGGTGAATGTTTTATCTGCCCAAATCGCTGTTCTCACTATTTGCCATTCCGGAGATTCGAGAATAAAATGACGTTTGTTAAGTGTAACTGGAACATTGTCTAGATGGATCTCTCCAATTATTCTTGCTAAACTTGGATGTCCACCAGCCTCAACTATTTCATATTCATCCTTCTTGCGTGGACGAAGGAGTTCTTTATTATAAGCAGCTATCAAGCGATTTTGACGAAAGAGATGAAGACCGAAGAGACCTTTTATGGATCCAGTTTCTAGAAGACCGACCCAGCCGCGTATTTTAGTACCATCTGGCAAACTTAGAATCCCGGTTCCTCCCAATTTACGCTCACCATCAATTAATTTGTATTTTTCCGGTTTACACGCTAAACCGTTAATTTTGAGCACGATATTCTTATCTTCTAAAAATGGACGGTAACGCCGACTAAATGACTCTAAGACCTGATTGTTCCTATAGCTATAAAGCCAGACCTTCAATTCAGAGATTTCTATAGTTGTAAAGTGTTGTTTTATATCTTCTTTTTTTTCTGTAGAATACGGAATTGACCAATTAGCATCATCCACTATAGACCTTGTCCATGATTCTTCATCATAATCGACACATAAAACCTCGGGATTTCCAGCTTGAGATGTACGTAGTGTAAAACGCTTGCCCAGAGAAGTACACGCTGCCTTCATACCGATACCGAAAAGGCCGTGCCTACTTTCTTCTTTTCTTATTTTAGCAATACGAAGAGCTTCGTTTAATTCTTTAAAAGACATGCCTTCTGCATTATCCTCAATGAGAAGCTGTTTGCCATTTGCTTTAAATGAAATATTGACAATGAGGGGCTCCGGGTGTTCTTTAAAAGTCTCGCTCTCCTTCATGTGATTATATGAATCGAGTGAATTATCTACAAATTCCGCTAGTGCATCTGGAAAAAAATAGTCCTGGCTTCCAAGATAAGGTAACAGATGACGACTTGGAGTTATGTTTAAGTTATGATCATTTAAATCGGGCATCAGATTATTTTACAACGCAAAGTTTATAAATGTTATGTATAATTCTCCATGGTATTATACAAGGAACAAGCAGCAGGGGCTAGAGCATGAACGCTTCTTGATGTCAAAGGAGCAGGAGGGAAGCATAAACTGTAGTTTATGTAAACGAGAAATCATTATAAATATGATCCTCAAAAGCACTTGTAGGCTTCACGGACGCCTCGTGCGGCAGGAAAACTGCCCGGAAAAAGAGGCGGCCCATGCCGAAGGTGATCGATGAGCTGAAACCCAGGAACCGTAGTCTTGTGTAATGGGGAGGAGGTAGCTTAAATAGTTTGTCTCGGCCGCCGCCTCATGCCTTCCTCGCAATGCAAACTTATTAATCCCTGACCGAGATAGACACCTATGAGGTGTGCGCTTGGCGCATTGGTGCTTGTTTTTCTGCTGCTCTTAGGTTGCGCCTCGCAGACTTCAACTCAAACGCCTGCTGCCGCTGTCCCAAACACGCCGGGCCCGGGCCCTGATGTGGAGCCGGTGGGTGGCGCGGGAGCTGGCACTACTGGTGCTGGTACGGGGGCAGGTACTGTTGGCAGCATTTCATTCTCGGAGTGGACGGCGCCTGACAACTCGATGACTGTGCAGGTGCCTGAGGGGTGGAAGGCGAGCGAGGTGCAGGTGGACACGTGCACTGTGAGCTGGGAGGTTGTGGATGCTGATGGCACTGCTTCGGCTTACATGAACAACGAGATAATGGTGGTGAAGTCTGAGAATGCAAGGAAGACGTACAAGGCTTACGGCTTTACTGGCGCTGCCGTTGATAATGCGCCCGTGGCAGGCTATTTGAATGCCGAGGAGGCTGTGAAGCAGGTGATTGCGCCCATGACCGGCGCGAGCAATGTGCAGGTCACTTATACTGATGCCGAGGCAAGCGCACAGGTCGCGCAGGTATTGTGCATTGCTGGAATGGCCGCGTGCGATGCGAAAGTGTTCGAGGCTGCCTATGAGAGGAAGGGCGTGCTCATGAGGGGCAAGTATATGGTGCAGGCCTATGATTTCGGGGATGGATTGAGCTGGTGGATTAACATCTGGGGCTACACGAGCCCCGCTGCGGACTGGGCTGCAAGGAGCCCTGTGCTGGAGAACGTGTTCACATCTGCTAAATATACGGACGCATGGGCCTCGAAGTGCGGGCAGGCTTCAGGCGCAAGCTCAGGAGGAGGCGCGGGCGCAGAGCAGGATGTGATAGGCGCTGTCATGAAGAACAGGCAGGATGCACAGGACAGGGCTGCTGAAGCATGGGATGCGTATATCAGAGGGGAGTGAAAGCTGTGCGTGGGGAAATCAAGAATATTGTTTTGGCATTCGTGCTCATTGCACTTCTGCTATTAGGATGCGCCTCGCAATCCACGCCACCGCAAACACCGCAGCCCGCGCCTCAAGCAGCTCCAACCACTCCAACACCGCAGCCTGCAGCGGGACAGCAGACTGGGCCGCAGCCGCAGGTGCCCCAGCATATTGCACCGCAGCCGCAGCAGGGCACAAACCCGCCACCTGGCAATGATACGCAATGGCAAGGGCCGAGCGAGTGCGCGGGCAGGAAGGAAAGCGACCTGAATTTGCCTCAGACGTGCGCCAACTGGTTTGCCTCCCAAAAGAGCCAGCAGCCCGGGGCACCGCAGGGGCAGGGAGGGCCGGCCCGGTCAAATGAAGTTATTGTGGAGTTCACTAATGCCACCTATCAGAGTGTTTCGTCTTCAAGGCCTGCGGGGTGGTTTGCAACAGGGGAGGGCGCGGACATGATGCTTTCAGGCATGGGCTTCAACAATGCGGGCGGGCCGCTCCTGTTCAACCATCCGGGGCTTGCGGCCAGCGATGGCACGCACCTGCTCTTGGCCGACAGGAACAACAACCGCGTTTTGATATGGAATAAGCTGCCTGTTGGGAATGTGGCGCCGGATGTGGTGCTGGGGCAGCAGGATTTTTACTCGAATAATCCGGGCATTGGCCTTGGGCAGATGAACTGGCCCGTAAGCGTTGCTGTAGGCGGAGGGAAAGTGGTGGTGGCGGATACGGACAATAATAGGATACTTATCTGGAATGAGTTTCCGACGAGGAACGGCCAGCCGGCTGACCTTGTCATAAACGCGGGGCAGGGCGAGGGGCTGAATGTCGAGAAGAAGAGGAGCATCCTGTGGCCGTGGGGCGTATGGACTGATGGGAGGAAGATGGCCACGACGAGCACATTGAATGGCGTGGTTTTGATTTGGAATGAATTTCCAACCCAGAACGACCAGGCGGCGGATGTGTACCTGACTGGCAATGGGAAGATGGGCACGCCGAGGACAATTACAAGTGATGGCAAGAGTTTGATAGTTGGCGACCATAATGCCCGCACGTCTGCACAGGCAGGTGGCACGACGGTGAACCAGGGGAATTTCTTCTGGAAAGAGTGGCCGGCAAGTGATGAGCAGCCTTATGATTTCTTCACGGGCGACCCTTCTGACTCGCAGGGCACCTGGATGCAGGGAAGTTTCACGGATGATGGCAGGCTGGTGATGCTGGGCGAGAAGCTTCATATTTGGAGTTCGTTCCCCCAAAGCGCTGAGGACAAGCCGGAGCTGTCTGTCGGCCCTTTTACTGGCGGGGATGGCTCTGGCGCACTGGTGGTTGGCGGCAAGGTTTACCTCTCGCTGTCAAATGACAATAAGGTTGCAGGGTTCAATTCCTTGCCCGCGTCAGACGCGGCGCAGCCGGATTTCGTGGTTGGCAGCCCGGACATGGATACTAATACGCTGGAAACGAATTTCATCATAAGCAACCCAGTTCCTGCCACGGACTCCAAGAGCCTGTTTGTCTCGTCGGATTTTGACAGGAAGCTGTACGTGTGGAAGAAGCTGCCGGATGAGAGCAATGCGCACCCGGATGTTGTCTACTCTTTGCCGGACGAGCCGTGGGATAATGCGCTTTTCAACAATACCCTAGTGCTGGCAGGGAAGAAGACGGTGTTCATATGGAAGGGCCTGCCGCTTGATGGGGAGATGCCGGATGCGGTCCTGCAAGGCTCCATCGGCACTGCGGCTTTTCAGGATTTGAAGGGCGTGGCAATGGATGAGAGGTATTTCTACCTTTCAGATGGCCAGGCGAACAAGATTTACGTTTGGGAAGGGATTCCTTCGAAAGATTCTGAGCCGAAATTCATCATTTCAACTGACCGGCCCGTGCGCCTGTCGAGCGATGGAAAATACCTTGTTGTCACGGCAACAGAGTCCGGCACCGGCGGCTCCATCAGGATTTACAGGGTTTCGGATTTGCAGGCTGGTTCGCAGCCGGTTGTTTTGGGCGGCCCGGGGGTGTTCAACCTGCCCCAGGATGCAGTGGTGTCCCAGGGCCATCTTTTTGTCGGGGATACGGGGTTCAACAGGGTTTTGATTTGGAAGGATATTGAGGATGCGATGGCGGGCAAGACCGCGGATGTTGTTTTGGGCCAGGCTTCCACGACTGCCAACCGGGATGCGCCGCCGCAGATTGGAAGGGACAAGCTGTTTTGGCCTGCTGACATTGCATTTGACGGCAGCTACCTTTGGGTTGGCGAGTTCAAGTTCTCGGAGAGGCTGCTGAGGTTTTCTGTAAAATAAAAGTTATTGATTTATGCAGTCTGCCTTCCAACCACTTTTTCAATCGGCTCTTGCTGGTAGTCGAATACCAGGGCGTCCATGGAGTCAAAGGACACGACTACTGAGTCGCCCTTCTTGAAGCTCTTGCCGAAGCCCATCCTCCTCACTATTATTGCATATGCGCCGCAGGAAAGCTCGTAGCGGATTTTTTCGCCGAGGAAGCGCCGAGACTCGATTTTCGCCTTCACGAAGTTCGGGTGGTAGGGCTTGCGCTTGGTTATCACCAGCTTCTCGGGCCTGAATACGATAACGGCCTTGCCTGATGATTTGGAGAGCTTGGAGGAGTCGGCTTTCGTGAGGTCGAACTCCTTGCCTAGGAAGTGCACCGCGAGCTTGTGGTCGTGGCGCTTGACTTCGCCCTCGAAAAAGTTCGCCTCGCCGACGAAGTCCGCAACGAAGAGGTTGACAGGCCTGAAGTAGACCTCCTCCGGCGTGCCGACCTGCATTATCTCGCCCTTGTTCATCACGACTATGGTGTCGGCAGTGCCCATCGCCTCCTCCTGGCTGTGCGTAACATGGATGGCGGTGAGGCCGAGCTTCTTCACAAGGTTGCGGAGCTCAAGGCGCAGCTGCTCGCCTATCTTAGCGTCAAGAGCCGAGAGGGGCTCGTCGAGAAGAAGAAGGTTGGACTGGGAGGCAAGGGCGCGGGCGAGAGCCACTCGCTGCTGCATGCCGCCTGAAAGCTCGGAGGGAAGCGCTGAGGTGCGGTCAAGCGGGAATTTGGCAAGCTCGAGCATCCTGTGCGCTATCTCCTTCACCTTGTGCGGGGAAAGCTCGCGCATGGTGGGGCCGTAGGAAACGTTTTTCTCGGCAGTGAGGTGCGGGAAGAGCGCGTAGTTCTGGAACATCAGGCCCACGTTGCGCTCCTCTATTGGAAGATTGGTGACGTTCCGCGTGCCTATCGTGATGATGCCCGCGTCGGGCGCGTAGATGCCGGCTATGGATTTGAGCAGGGAGGTTTTGCCGCACCCTGAAGGGCCGAGCAGCACCACGTAGTCCTTGTCCTTCACCGTGAGGTCGACGTTGTGGAGCGCCACAACGTTGCCGTCGAATTTTTTCGAAACTCCTTTGAGACGCACTTCAGGCATGTTTAACACCTCTCCTCATTATGAGCAGGAGCATGAATGAGACTGCGAACAGGATGGCGCAGGCTACGGCAGCCTCGCCGAGCCTGTCCGACTTCACGAAATTCACTATGAGCACGGGCACGGTGGGAATGTTTTTGGACACGGCGAGAGTCGCGCCGGTCTCGCTGATGCTGCGCATGAACGCCATCACGACTCCCGCCAGTATGGAGGGAAGGATGAGGGGAAGCGTGATGGTGCGCAGCAACTTGTAGGGCGTTGCGCCGAGAGTGGAGGCGGCCTCGTCAAGGTTCTTGTCCAGCTCCCCTATGGCCGCAGCGATGGGCGTGACCACGTACGGGAAGGTGAAGGAGAGGTGGGCAAGGGCTATCACGAGCAACTCGGGAAGATGAAGGCCGCCCCAGTAAAGCGCGAGTGAAAAGCCGAGTGCGGAGGTCGGGACGATGAGCACTATTTCGTTCGCGGACTCGAAAAGCTTGCCAAGCCCGAACTTGTTCCGCCCTATCAGCATCGCGAGGGAGAAGCCGAAGAAAAGGTTGACTATGGTGACTGCGCCCGCGATGAGGAAGGAGGTCCACACGCTGTTGAATATAACGGACATCTGTGCAGACGATGGAAGCGATTTCAGCTGGAAAAGGAAGATGAAGAGGAAGAATGCGGGCAGGAGGATGAGGAGGAGGAAGAATGCGAGAACACCGGCATCCTTGACGGGGCTCAGGCCGTTGAGCCGCTTCTCAAGGCGCGGGGACAGGCCTTCCAAGGAGAAGGAGGCGCGGCGCGCGAGGTATTTCGCGATGAGCAGGAACGCCACGGCTACTATGATGAGTATCATGGAGGTCGAGGCTGCGGCGGGCAGGTTGCCCGCATTCTTGTAGTCGAGAACGATGACGGGTGCGGTGACTGCGAGGCCGGCTACCATCATTGTTGCGCCTGTTTCGCCAAGGCTGCGAGTGAATGCCAGCATTGCGCCGATTATCACGGCTGATTTGACAAGAGGCAGGGAGATGGTGCGGAAGACCGTGAGCAGGTTGGCGCCGAGCGAGCGCGCCGCGGTTTCGTAGACTGTGTCAAGCTCCTCGAAGGCTGCCGAGACAGTGCGCACCACGTAGGGGAACACGAAGGCCGTGTGCAGCGCCACTATCATCCAGAAGCCCTTCTCAAGGATGCTGAGGCCGTATTGCGAGCCCCAGAAGAGGTAGACAGAGAAGCCGAGCGCCGCGGTGGGGATGATGAGCGGCATGTCGATGAGGGAGTTGAGCACCTCCTTCTTCCAGCCGCGCGAGCGAGAGACCATCCAGGCCATCGGCACGCCGAAGAGGAGGGAAACGGCAGTCGCGATGAGCGCGATTTCGAAGGAGGTGATGAGCGCCGCGGTGACTTGGGGGCTGACATCGATTTTCGCGCCCATGGAGAGCACGAAGATTGCGGGAAGGAAGATGAAGAAGATGAAGAAGAGCACGGAAGCGGAATAGAGTGCGGAGGATACCCAGCCTTTCGTCGAAAAGTGGCTGAGCTTCGCCCTTACGTACCGCTGCATTCCGACTGGCCTCCCAACGAATAGATGGAATTTCAGCTATTCGTCAAAGGTTTAAAACCGTATTGGGAAGTGCGGCAGGGGGAATCAGTTAAAGGCTTAAAACTGCGCTGCAAAGAGAGCGTTCTGCCGTGGCATGCTTGTTCTGGGCGCTAGCGCCTATGAGACCATTTTCGCCCAGAGGGTGGCAGTGTAGTCGAGGATGCGCTCTGCCGTGCGCGATTTGTGCACTGCAGTCCTGATGCCGTCCGGCGAGAGCTTCAGCGTACTTTCGAAGTGCTCGCCAGGGTGCACGTATTCAGCTGCTATCGCGATGGTCGCTATTTCAAGGCCGAGCTGGCGCGCTATGTCCGCCTCTGCCACTCCTGAGGCTGTTATGAGAGGTATGCTGCATTCCTGGAAGTAGGTGACTTCGGGCACCACGAAGCCGCCCTCTATCTCAATCGCGCCGCTCATCCTTATGTTGTTTGACTTCACATGCACGGGCGGGTCGGATTCGGCTGCTGCAATCAGCACGAGCGTGGAGAGTGAAAGTGAGTGCGTCTTCTGGCGCTCGCCTGATGGGTGCAGTGCCGAGGCCTTGAAGATTATCGGCTTGTTGTCCAGCATTATGGTGAAGAGGAAGAGCGTGTCGTCAACAAGCGCAAGGTCGCCGGGCTTGAGGTCCCTTCCATTGATGTCCCTCTTGCTCGGGGGCACTATTTTGCACACATTGGTGGTGAGCATTTCGCGTATCTTGTAATGCTCCTGCATGAACTCGAAAATTGCGCGCGGGTGCCTGTTGCCTGAGAAGAATTCGTCATTGGTGCTGTAGCGGAGGGCGGCTATGCGCTTCCCGCCGTTGGGCAGCTCGCGCTCGTAGCAGATGAGGGGCCCGTGCTTCAGGCTGTGCTCCACGCGCCTGTCGTTGGACGTGGGCACGTAGCCGTTGCCTGCGAGCACGAGTATGTTGCGCTGTGCGGGTTGTGCCATGGATACCACTGAATAATTGCGGGTGTGTGGAAACTGCGGCTTCATCCCGCAGTTATTCACTAGAAGGATTAGGTTAGATTATGGCTGAGGAGGTATTTAAACCCCTAACCTATGCTCTGGCCCGTGCTGCTGTCAGTGCCTGTGGCGAGGGGCTCGACGTACTTGGTGAGCGTGGCGTTGGAGAGGACGTTTATGCGGATGCCCTGGCTGTTGATGTAGCTCCACTGGCGCTCGAACTTCACGGGCACGAGCACGTTGCCCTTTGCAGTGAATTTGTAGTCAATGTAGGTTGGCAGGGGCGCCTTTGCCTTCCATACTATCATGGTCTCCTGCTCGGAGAGCGGGTTGGAGGGCTCTGGCAGGTAGGTGAGCTTGAACTTCTGCGCATGCGGGAAGCTGCCTATTGGCACCTGCACTTCCTCCTCGCCCAGGTATTCGATGGAGAGTATTTGCGGGCAGGGGTAGAATTTGTCCGTGGGCGAGGCGTTGTAGAACACGCTTACCGCGGGCACTGGCTCCACTATGCGGAAGCATTCGGAGGAGGTGTTGTTCACCCACATCTTGATGGGCCTCTCCTCGCCTGCCGAGCCGTTGATGGTGCGGAGCATGAAGCTGTTGTACACGCTGTATATGGTGTTTATCGAGTTGGGCAGGTAGACGGGCTCGGCGCGCTCGACGTAGGTTGTTTCGGTCCAGCAGCTCACCCTGTCGCCTATCCTGTCGCACCTGAAGTATGCGTAGTCGAGCGCCTCCTCGTACTCGTAGAGGTAGCGGTAGGTGGGCACGCAGTCCGAGGGGCATGAGCCGAAGCTCTCGTTGGATGAGCAGATGGAGTCGCCGCACTTCGGCTGGGAAGGCTGCGGAGGCGCGGGCGTGGGCGAGGGGGCTGGAGGAGGGGATTGGGGCTCCTGCTCCTCGCTGATGCCATTTTCCTCTGGCAGGGCTGGGGCGGGGAAGCATTCGGAGAGGGCCTGGACTTCCGTGCCATTGGGGCAGATTATTTTCGAGGCCTGGGGCTCTCCCTGGATGGAGCAGCCTGCGAGGAGAAGGAAAGATGCAATGAGAAGCGCGAAAAGTGCGAGGCGCGGAGCCATGGCTAGCTGTTGTAGGAAGTGGTTAATGAGCTTTGCGGCTTTCAGAGGCGCTTGTAGGTGCTGTCGTCTTTGCGCTCTATTTTCAGTACGCGTATTACCTGTTCTTTCGGGTAGAGGATGTAAATCAGCCTGTACGCGCCGATGCGTATCCTATAGCCGTGTTCAAAACCGCTTATTTTCTTCACATCATAGGTCTTGAAAGGCACAGGAACCTGAGAGAGCAAGCTGAGGGCAGCGGTTATTCGTTCAGAATCAGGGCCTTGGAGCGTTTTCAGGAATTTCTCAGCCTGGTTGCTCAGGTAGACGTCGGCCATATGCTCACCTGGAGCGTATGACGTCTTCGAGGCGCTTTTCCTTCCCTGCCTTCATTTCGGCTTCTATTTTGCGCAGTTCGGCCATCTCGCCGCTGCTGAGCTTTATCTCAGGCACAACGATTGCGCGCAGGGCCGCGACTTCGCCTTTTATCTCCTTCAACTCCGAGTAAATTTTCTTCAAGTATGTATCTTTCGGCATCGTATCCCCTATCCGTATTGACGGAGCGGTTTAAAAAAGATGTGCCCCTGCCCGCTCATATCGAGGTGCGCTCGAAGAAGTAGCTTGCAGCGGCCACTACCACGCAGACAAACGCGAGAAGAACTCCGAGGTTGAGCATGAGTGGGTTGGCACCTGAGCCAAGCAGCAGGTCTCGCAGCGCGTCTATGCCGTAGGTGAGCGGGTTGACTGATGCGATGCCGCGCAGCCAGCCGGGCATCTTGTCGAGCGGGAAGAGCGCGTTCGAGAGGAAGAAGAGGGGCATGATGAAGAAGTTCATTATGAGCTGGAAGGTTTCGACCTCGCGTATGAGCGAGGCTATCGCGATGCCCACGCCAACGAAGAGGGCGGAGATGAGGAGCATCACGCACACTGCGAGCAGGAGGTTGAGGGGCGAGGGAAGGCTGAGGCCCATGAAAGTGCCGAGCAGCAGTATGATGATGCCCTGCATTACCGAGCTTGTCGCGCCGCCGAGTATCCTGCCCAGAACGATGTTTATGCGGGCAGTGGGCGTGACGAGCATTTCCTTCAGGAAGCCGAACTCGCGGTCCCATATTATCGAAACGCCGGAGAACATGGAGTTGAAGAGAAGGGTCATGCCCACTATGCCGGGCACTATGAACAGGTTGTAGTTGAGGCCTGGCATGAGGCTGGAGATGCCGCTGCCGAGCGCGAACATGAAGAGCAGGGGCATGCCGAGGCTGCCTATCATCCTGCCCTTGGAGTTCGTGAAGCGCTTCAGCTCGCGCAGCCAGACAGCGTATATCTTGTCAAGTTCAATGAGCACGCATTCGCCTCCTCATCTCGTCCATTCCGGAGCCTTTCTCCTCCCTTATCGCCCTGCCGGTGTATTTTATGAAAATGTCCTCCAAGCTGGGCTTTCGCGCCTCTATTGAGAGCACGTCGACTTTCGCCTTCATCGCTATCTTCATTATCTTCGGTATCGCGTGGTCGGTGTCGGGTATCGTGAATGTGAGTTTTGTGCCTTCAACTTTTGGCTCGGTGCGTATGCCCGCCTTTTTGAGAGCCGTGATGAGCGCCTGCGGGTTGGGGCATTCCACTTCAATCACGCTGCCGCCTATCTTGTTTTTCAGGTCCTCGGGCCTGCCGGATGCCACTATTTTTCCGTGGTCTATGATTGCAACGCGGTCGCAGAGGTAGTCGGCCTCCTCCAAGTAGTGCGTGGTGAGTATCATGGACACGCCCTCGCTCCTGAGCTTCTCTATGTATTCCCAGATGTGCCTGCGCGTCTGCGGGTCCAGGCCGAGCGTGGGCTCGTCGAGGAAGAGGAGGTGCGGCTTGTGCATGAGGCCGCGCGCTATTTCAAGGCGCCGCTTCATGCCTCCGGAGAAGACGCGCACTTCCTTTCGCGCCCAATCCTCCAGGTTCACGAGTTCGAGCACTTCCTTTATGCGCTGCTTTCTCTTTTCGGAGGGCATGCCGTAGAGCCTGCCGTGTATGTCCAGATTGTCGTATGCGCTGAGCCGGTCGTCGAGAGTGTGGTCCTGAAACACTATGCCTATTGACTTGCGCACTTCGAGCGACTGCTTGCGCACGTCGTAATTGTTCACCAGTGCGGTGCCGCTTGTGGGCTCGAGAAGGGTGGTGAGCATGTACATTGTGGTGCTCTTGCCCGCGCCATTTGGCCCGAGCAGGCCGAAGAGCTCGCCTTCCTTAATCTGGAGGTCGAGATTGTCAACTGCAGTGAAGCCGTTGAATTTCTTGGTAAGCCCGCTGGTTTCGATTACGTTCATGAGCTCATCTTCTTGGTTTATTTCAGCCTGATGGCGTCGAGGTTCATGGGCGCGCGGCTCTCAACGTGGAGCATCCTGCTTATTGTGCGGCCGAACTCGTCGCACTTGCCCTCATCCCCGTGCAGCGTGAAGACGCGCTCGGGCTTGGGCTTGAGGTTCTTGATGTAGGAGAGGAGCTGGTGCCTGTCGCTGTGACCCGAGAAGCCCTCCGTAGTCGCTATTTCCATGTTCACCTTGATGGTGGCGAGCTTGCCGTCCTCGCCCTGCAAGGGTATCTCCTTCATTCCCTTCTGCAATTTGCGGCCCAGCGAGAGGGCGCTCTGGTATCCGACGAAGGCGAGCGTGTTCTTCTCGTTGTCCGCGAGCATCTTGAAGTATTCCAGCGAAGGCCCTCCGCTCAACATGCCTGAAGGCGCAAGTATCACGCAGGGCGGGCCGTCAACTATTGCCTGCCTGTCGTTCTTCACTACCTCGAATATTTTGGATTCGAACGGGGAATTATTGGAAAGTATTCTGCGCTGCACGCTCGCCCTCAGGAACTCCGGGTAGGCGGTGTGTATGGCGCTTGCCTCGAGAATCATGCCGTCAATGTAGACGGGAACGTTGAACTCGGGGTGAGTTTGCGCGTACTCCTCGAGCACGAGCATCACTTCCTGCGAGCGCCCGACTGAGAAGACCGGCACGAGCACCTTGCCCCCTCTCTGGATTGTGCGCATGATGATGTCAGTGAGCTTTGCCTCCGCCTCCTGCCTCTGGGGCTGCACGTCATCGCGGCCGCCGTATGTGCTCTCCACGAATATCGTCTCAAGGCGCGGGAAGTTGGTGTTCGCGGGCTCGAAAAGGCGCGTGAAGCCGTATTTTATGTCGCCTGAGTAGACCAGGTTGTGAAGCCCTTCGCCGATGTGCAGGTGCACTTCCGCGCTGCCAAGAATGTGGCCTGCGTTGTGGAATGTGAGCTTTGTCTCGGGCGTGATGTCCGTGACATCGTCGTAATCGCGCACTATCATGTGGCTTATCAGCTTGCGCACGTGCTTCTCCTGGTATGGAGGCGTGCCGCCGCTGCGCGCCACCACCTTGAGGTAGTCGAAGAGCAGCAGGGCCACAAGGTCGCGCGTGGGCGCGGTGCAGTAGACAGGCCCCTCGTAGCCATAGGCGAAGAGGTAGGGCAGGAAGCCGCAGTGGTCCAGGTGCGCGTGCGAGAGCACGACCGCGTCTATCTGGTCAAGCGTGATGCCCATCGAGGAAAGGTACGGGAATGCGCGCTGGCCCTCGAATGTTTCCGGGTTCACGCCGCAGTCTATCAGTATCTTGTCATTGGGCGTTTGCACGAAGATGCACATGCGGCCGACTTCGCGGAAGCCGCCCAAGGCCGTGACTTTCACCCAGTCCGCCTTTGCAGTCGGGGCTGTTGAAATTTTCTTGCCAAGCCCGAGCAGGAACTTCTTGCGCACATCGGTTTCCTTGTGAAGCGCGCTGCGTATGCCCGTGATGGTCGAGGAGGGCATGGTGGGGGTGCGCAGTATCTTTGGGGCCCAGCCGGTCTGGAAGATTATCTCCTTCAGTGTGGAGCCGCCCTTGCCTATCACAAGGCCGGGCTTGAGCGAGTCTATGGAAACCTCGCAGAAGTCCGGCGAGAACTTGATGTCGGTCACGCCCGCCTCTGCAGGCACGATTGCCTTTATCTTCTCGAGCGCGGCCTCGACCGGCGTGAGAGTGGAGGGGTCGCTCCTGATGAGCACGCGCTTGCGCAGCGTGCCCGCTATCTTGCGTATGAGGTTCTCGTCCTTGTAGAATTCCGAGATGTTCTTCAGGTAGATGACCACGTCGGGCCCCTCGTATTCGACTTTCGAGAGCGCGCACGCTGGAGGGAGTACCTCCTCCACCTTCTTTTGCAATTCGTTGTTGGCATTGTTGGCCAAGAAATCAGCTCTTTAGTTGCTTCTGACAAATACGAAAAATGAATGGACCGGTCGCTTGGGCTGAACTCACTCAGCCTTCCTGCTTCCCTCGAGTATCGTCTTTATCTCGTCGCGGCTGTATCGCTTGAAGCCGTCGTGCCCCACGTGTATCAGGTCGATGTGCTCGCCTGTTGCGGCATCGCGCTTCATTGCAGTGGCGATTGCGCGCACGGCCAGCTTCGCGTTCTCCTTTATCGGCCTGTTCTCCTTGAACTGGTCCTCAAGAAGGCCGTAGGCCATCGGCGAGCCGCTGCCTGTCGAGACTATGCTCTCGGTCGTCACGCCGCCCAGCGGGTCGAGGTTGAATATCGCGGACTTGCCGTTGGTGTCAACTCCGCCCAGAAGAATCTGGACGTAGAACGGGAACATCTTGTACTGGAACATTATGTTGGATAGGAGGGTGGTGGCCGCATTCACGGTCATGTTCTGGCCCTTCCTCATCTTGTAAAGCTTCAGTTCGGCCTGCATCAGGCGCACGAGCGTCTGCGCGTCCGCAACAGAGCCTGCAATCGTCATGGCAATCTTGTCGTCAATCTGGTGTATTTTCTGCACGTCCTTGGCTGCAATGAAGTACCCCATGCTCGCCCTTGTATCCGAGGCAAAGACCACGCCGTCAGAGCACACGAGGCCCACCGTAGTCGTTCCCTTCTTCACTTTCATTTCGTTGTCTTCCACAGAAATCACCTTCGGTTGTCGCCTTGGTTAGTGCCCGAAGAAAAGAATTGTTCCTAATAGGGGAGGTGCAGATATATAAACTTATTGATGGGGCAAATGGCGAAGATGTGCGGGCGGGCTGGTGCGGCAGAAGGAGATGGGGCTGCCGGAGATTATTTTATAAATGAGCGGGCACAAGGTTAGTTTGTTGGGGGAATAGCTATGACGCTCGGCAGTTTTGACCCGGATATAGCCAAGGCCATCAGGGGCGAGCTGGAGCGCCAGAGGACGGGGCTGGAGATGATTGCAAGCGAGAACTACTGCTCGCTTGCCGTGCTTGAGGCGCAGGGAAGCATTCTCACTAATAAGTATAGCGAGGGGTATCCTGGCAAAAGATACTACGGCGGTAATGAGTTCATCGATATCTGCGAATCCCTCGCAATCGAACGCGCGAAGCAGCTTTTCGGCACTGCACATGCAAACGTGCAGCCGCACTCGGGCTCGCAGGCAAACATGGCCGCCTACTTTGCATTGCTGCCCTTGGGCGCGAAGATTATGGGCCTGTCGCTGAGCGAGGGCGGGCATCTGACGCACGGCTCGCCTGTGAATTTTTCGGGCAAATGGTACAAAATTATTCCTTACCATGTGGACAAGGAGAGCGAAGTGCTGGATTATGATGCTATTAGGAAACAGGCGGAGCAGGAGAAGCCTGATGCGATACTGGCTGGCTATACTGCTTATCCGAGGACAATAAATTTCGCGGAGTTTGCAAAGATTGCAAGCGATGTCGGGGCAAAGTTCATAGTGGATATGGCGCATTTTGCAGGCCTCGTGGCGGGCAAGGCCCATCCGGACCCTGCGCCTTATGCAGACGTGATAACGAGCACCAGCCACAAGACGCTGAGGGGGCCCCGCGGCGCGTTCGTGCTGTGCAAGGAGGAGTATAGCCAGCTTGTTGACAAGGCGGTGTTTCCGGGCCTGCAGGGCGGGCCTCTTGACCATGCAATTGCTGCGAAGGCAGTGTGCTTCAAGGAGGCCATGCAGCCGGAGTTCAGGCGCTATGCCGAGCAGGTTGTGAAGAATGCAAAGGCGCTTGCTGAAGGGCTGACGGAGGGCGGGCTGCGCCTGGTATCAGGCGGCACGGACACGCACCTGGTGCTCGTTGATTTGAGGAGCAAGAACATCACGGGCAAGGAGGCGCAGGCTGCATTGGACGTGGCTGCGATTACCATCAACAAGAACACGATTCCATTTGACGAGAAGCCGCCCTTCATAACGAGCGGCATCAGGATTGGCACGCCTGCGCTCACCACGAGGGGCATGAAGGAGGGCGAGATGAAGGAAGTCGCGAGGATGATTGTGAAGGTGCTGGACTCGCCGAATGACGAGTCCGTGAAGGCGGGCGTGAGGGCCGAGGTGCTTGAGCTCTGCAAGAAGTTCCCGCTTTATCCTGAGCTTGGCTAGTTTCAGGAGGCCTGCAATGGCGTCTGCTAAAATCATTGACGGCAGGAAGATGGCTGACGAGATACTGGCCGAGGTTACGGCGGAAGTTGGCAAGCTGAAGGGAAGGCCGTGCCTTGCTGTCGTGCTAGTTGGCGAGGATGCTGCTTCGAAAATATATGTAACACGGAAGAGCGAGGCGTGCAAGAAGGCCGGCATTGAGGCGCGCGATTACCGCCTGCCTCCTGAGACGAGCGAGAAGGAATTGCTTGAGCTGATTGACAGGCTGAACAAGGATGCTGGCGTGAACGGGATACTTGTGCAGCTGCCGCTGCCTAAGCAGATAAACGAGAATGTGGTCACGGGCGTGGTGTCTTCTGGAAAGGATGTGGATGGCTTTGCGCCTGAGAATGTGAGGAAGCTTGAGGCTGGCGGCAAGGAGGGGTTTGCGCCCGCCACTCCGCTGGGCATCATGGAGATGCTGAGGAGGCTGAAGGTGCGCGTGAAGGGAAAGAAGGCTGTTGTGATTGGAAGGAGCGCGATTGTTGGAAGGCCTGTTGCTGCGATGCTGAGGAATGCGGGCGCAAATGTGGTGGTGTGCCATTCCAAGACGCCGAATGTCGGCGAGGAGGCAAAGAAGGCGGACATCCTGGTTGTGGCTGTCGGGAAAGTTGGAGTTGTGCGCGGGGACATGGTGAAGAAGGGCGCAGTGGTGATTGATGTTGGCACTAACAGGCTGGAAAATGGGAAGCTGGTCGGGGATGTGGAGTTCGAGGGCGCGAGGAAGATGGCAAGCATGATTACGCCTGTGCCCGGCGGTGTTGGCCCCATGACGATTGCAATGCTTCTGAAGAACGTGGTGAAGGCTTACAAGCTGCAAGGCGGAAAATAATTTCTGGAAAGGTGCTGGTTATGGGGTATAAGGAAACGTTGCGGCGACTTGAAAAACTCAGCATGTTCGGCGGCACGCTCGGCCTCTCGAGAATTAGGGAGATGGAGCGGAAATTGGGGGTGCCGTCGGGTAAATACAAATGCATATTGGTCGCGGGAAGCAATGGAAAGGGCTCTGTTGCCACCATGATTGCAAGGGGATTGGAAGAAAGAGGAGGGAAAATAGGGCTTTACCTATCCCCTCATATTGATACTCCGAGGGAGCGCATTTCCATTAATGGGAAGATGATTTCCAAGAATGAAATGGCGCGGGAATATGGAATCGTCGAAAAAATTGCGCGGCGCATGAAGGACAGACCGAGCTTCTTCGAGATTTTCACCGCGATGGCGCTGGACTATTTTGCGAGGAAGAAGGTGGAGTGGGCGGTGCTGGAAGTGGGCATGGGCGGCAGGCTGGATGCCACAAACGTCGTGGAGCCTGAGCTTTCCGTCATCACCCGCGTTGATTTGGAGCACGTGCAGAAGCTGGGCGGCACGCTTTCGGCAATAGCGCACGAGAAGGCGGGCGTGATGAGGCAGGGCAAGGTGTGCGTCACCGGGGCAAAGGGCGAGGCGCTGGCTGCGCTGATGGGGGAAGGGGAGGCAAGGGGCGCGCATGTCGTGGCGGTTCATTTGAAGTATGCGGGAAAGCTGGCGCTCCTGGGAGAGCACCAGAAAAGGAATGCGGCTGTGGCCGAGGAGGCGCTGAGGCGGCTCGGCGTGGGCGGGAGCGCGATTGCAAAGGGGCTGGCAAGGGCGGACATTGCCGGCAGGCTGGAGATTGCGGGCAGGAAGCCGCTTGTTATCCAGGATGGCGCGCACAATCCTGCAGCTGCACGGGAGCTTGCGGCCGCGGTGAGGGGCATGAGGCTGCGGCAGCCTTTGGTGCTGGTGTTCGGCGCGATGCGGGACAAGGATTACGATGGCGTGCTCGCTGCGCTCGCGCCGCTTGCGCGCGCTGTCGTGGTGAACAGGCCGAAAGTAGAAAGGGCGGAAGAGGCTGGAAAGATTGCGGAGGCGGCGCGGAAATATAATAAGGATGTGCGGGTAGTTGAGGATGTGAGGAAGTCCGTGAAGGAGGCGAAGAAGATTGCGGGAAAGGGCGGCACTGTGCTGATGGCCGGCTCGATATATATGCTTTCGGAGGCGCGCGGGAAGAATGAGCTGAAGATTGACGCTTGAAGTTATGGTGAACCCATGAAGAGGAAGATGAAGGCGGAGATGCATGAGAAAAGGAAGAACCATGCAGCGGAGCTCGTGCTGCAAAAGAGCGCGGCGATAGCTGAAAGGCTTTTTGCGCTTCCCGAGTTCGCGCAGGCGAGGACAATCCTGTTCTACGCTTCGAAAAAGGATGAGGTGCAGACTTTCGCCATGATTCAGAAGGCGCTGGACATGGGCAAGAGAGTGGCTCTGCCGATCACTGTTGTCGAGGGCAAGAATTTGGTGCTTTCAGAGATAAGCAGCGTGAAGGGGCTGATGGCAGGCGCGTTCAGCGTGCCAGAGCCTGCGGAGTACATGCCCGTGCAGCCGGATGCAATTGACTTGGTGGTGGTGCCGGGCATTGCGTTTGACGAGAAGGGCGACAGGATAGGGCATGGGATGGGCTATTACGACAAGCTGCTCAAGACAATGCCCCAGGCGCGCTTCGTGGCGCTCGCATTCGAGTTCCAAATCATACCGGACGTGCCCGAGGAGGCGCATGACGTGAGGGTGCATAAAATTGTTACTGAGGAAAGGGTAATTGAGTGCGGTTGAAATGGGGAATTTGAAAATTGCTGTTCTTGCAAGCGGGCGCGGCTCTGATTTTGAATCGATAGCTGAAGGAGTGGAGAAGGGCGCTGTGAGCGCGGAAATAGTGCTCATGCTCACTGACAAGGGCGGGGCTGGCGCGATCGGGAAGGCAAAGAAGCACAACATAGAATGCGTGGTGCTCGAAAAGGGGAGGGAGGAAAGCGACGAGGAATATTACGTGAGGATGGACAAGGAGCTTGACAAGAGGAAAGTTGAGCTGGTGGTGCTGGCCGGCTGGATGAAGTACATAAAGAGCAGCAGGTTCATCCGCAAGTGGTACGGGAAGCTTATCAACATACACCCTTCGCTGCTGCCGAAATTCCCGGGCGCGCACGGGCAGAAGGATGCTTTCGAGGCGGGCGAGAAGGTTTCGGGCTATACTATTCATTTCGTGGACGAGTCGCTTGACGGCGGGCCCATCATATACCAGGAGAAGGTTGACATTTCGGGCTGCAAGTCTGCCGATGAAGTTGCTGCGCGCATCTTGGAGAGGGAGCATGTGGGGCTGCCGATGATTGTTGACACTTTCGCAAAGGGGAAGTATGAGATACGGGGGAAGAAAGTGACGTATGTGCTGTTTGATGCAAAAGGCAGGAGTGAGAGGTGAGAGCATGAAAAATGCGCCCTTGATTGTAATCGCTGTCATAATGCTGGGAATTTTTGCAGGTTGCTCCTCCTTGTCAAAACAGAATGAGCCCGCCATGCCTTCACCTGCCGCTCAGACTCCTTCGGAAGGGCAGATTCAGACGCCGGCAGCTTCAGCGGCGGCCCAATCGCCTCCGCCTGAAACTCCTGCTCCGCCAGCCTCAGCGCCCCCGAGCACGCCTGCACCTCCGCAGCAGACACCTGAACCGCCATCAGAACCTGCAGCCATTGCAACAGGCCAATTGACCGGGAAGTACCTTATGGCATTCCATGCGTGCAACACTGCGACAACGGACTGCAACGACCCGCAAAACCACATGGTTTATGTGGCGCAGTCGGACGACGGGGCGAGTTGGTCGCCTGTTCCCGGCTATGTGGCTTATAGCGGAAGCGTACCTGACCTCGTGAGGAGGGAAAACGTGCTTTACGTTTACTCGCCGGGAATTGTGAGGCGCTATAGGATAGATATGGACGCGTGGGAAGACCCCGTTCCTGTCAGGCTCACGGGCAGTAACGGCTCGTCTGAGGAATTCGTTGACCCGAGCGCATGGGTAGATGAGGAGGGAAGAATAGTTTTGTTCTACATGGTCGGGATGCGGGGCGGCGACCCTGCGCAGTGCGCGCCGGGCCAGATGACATGCACGAAAATCTTCAGGAGCGCGACGGAAGTGGAAGGAGGGGACGGCGCAGACTTTTTGGCAGATGAAGGGAACAGGGTTGAGATACAGATTTCATACCAGCCGATGGGTTCTGAAAACTTCTGGATGGGGACTGCGTCAGACCCGGACATCTTCAATGACACAAACGGATATGTACTGTATATATCCAGAGGGAACAGTGTTCAGGTATTTACCTCGAATGAGTTAAGGGGCAGCTACGTGGTGGCCTCCAGCCTGCCGAACGGCCTTTTGAGCAGCAATTTGGGCGGAATAGCTTCTGGCTATTATGATGCTGGAAGTGGGAAGTATTGGACTTACGTGCATAGCAATCAGGCAGGCACGGCGGAGATAATGAGGGCCGTGCATTCGAGTATTGCAAGCCCCCTGACGCAGGGCCAGTTCTCTACGATAATCAGTGGCGCGACCTTCCCCGGCTTGGGCTCTACCTACCGTGTTGAGAGCCCGGGATTCGCCGTGAATGCCCCCTGAGTGAGTCAGGCGCTAATTACATATCTCTTGTCAACGTGCGGGAAGCCTGCTTTTGCGCTGGCAGTGAACTTGTCAAGCACGTAGTTCACTACGAGGTAGCTCGCTGCGATGCCCAGCGCGAAGCTTGAGCGCTCCACGATTGCCAAGGGTATCACGGTCTGCCACTGTGCCACCGTCATGGGCACCGTCCACAGCCATATCACGCTGCCTATGGCATGCGCCGTGAGCGTCGAACCGAGGCTCTTGAGCAGCAGCCTGTCGGGCAGGAAGGTTGCGGCTATCGGGATGAGCCAGAAAAGCAGCGGGAAGTACCACACCTGCGCCCCGACGGGGTTGAGCCAGAAGAGAAGGATGCATGCCGCGGGAATGATGGCGCTGAACTTGATGTGCGAGCGCGAGAAGTACACTGCGGCGAAGAGCATGGGCAGGAAGCGCGCGATGTTGAGGAGGTCGAATGCCTTGCCCTGCAGGACGTTGCTCGAAAGCTCGGAGAGCAGAACTGCGGCAACGCCGAGGCCCGCGCCGAGGAAGCCGCCCGCGATGGGGCCGAAGAACTGGAAGAGCGTGAATGTCTGGTTGGGCGCGCCGATTACCTGCGAGTAATTGATGCGGCTGCCGGCGAGCGCGAGCGCGCCGAAAAGAATTACGAAAAGCAGTTTTCTCTCTAAGTCATTGTTGAATTGCATCCTTCCACCCCACTAGTTTGTCGCATCCCTTCTTTTTAAGTTTTTATGCGGGCAGCACTGCAAGGAAATATCTGGCAGGAATATCATAATCAAGAACTATTTTAATTGTTGGGGGTGGAGTGTTCGTAATGGCATTCACTGGCTTTCAGCTCACTGGTCTCCATGCGCGCTCAGAGGAGCTGGTGAAAGCTACGCGCGATTTGGACAGGAAGAGGGTGAGCGAGGCGGAGTGCGAGCAGGTGAGAAGGAAGGATGCGGAGGCGCTCGTGGAGCTGCAGAAAAAGCTGGGTGCGGAGCAGGTTTATGACGGCGGGTTCAGGTGGCAGGATTTGCTCAGGCCCTTTGCCGAGAAAAGCATGGGGCTTGGCGTTGGTCCGCTTACGCGGTGGTTTGAGACCAATTCATTCTACAAGATGCCGCTGAGGAAGGGGAAGCTTGCGGGCGCGGAGTTCATCGCCGAGTATGCTTATGCCGACGCGCTGCCCGCGAACAGGAAGGCGGTGCTGCCCGGCCCCTACACTTTCGCGAGGCTTGCGGAGATAGGGGAGGAAAGCATTGCCCAGGCCGCGGAGCTCCTGCTTGGGGCGGCGCAGGCGCTTGAGAGGAAGAATTTCACGCTGATACAGTTCTCGGAGCCTTCGCTCGCGTATGATGCGGGCAGGGGAAAGCTTGGCGCGGATGCGCTGGCTGAAAGCAGGCAGGCGTATGCAAAGCTGCGCAGGGGCCTGAAGGCCAGGATACTGCTGCACACGTTCTTCGGGGACTTTGCAAAGGCCAGGGGCGTGGAGGACTTTGCGGTTGACGCCATCGGGATTGATTTCACGCGCACCAACCTGGAAGAGGTGAAGGCGGACTTCGGCTCAAAGGCGGTGGGGCTCGGCGTGGCGGATGCCGAGAGCTCGCTTGTGGAAGAGCCTGCGGAGATTGCGGCATTTGCGCAGAGGGCGGCGGAGAAGCTCAGGGCGAAATCATTCTTCCTGTGCCCGAACACGGGACTGGATTACGTGCCCCGCGTGATTGCGGACAGGAAGGTGGAGGCGCTTGCAAAGGCGGCAAGGATTTTGGGTGGGCAATCATGACGACAAAACTTCCGCTGTTCCCGACGCAGGAAATAGGCAGCATGGGCAAGCCGAACTGGCTCGTGAAGAAGATGCGGGGCCAACCCATAGCACCCGAGGATTATGCGGAGCTTGAGAAGTGGGCGAAGCTCACGGGCTTTGCAGAGGCGGGGAAGCTGAAGGAGCTGCTGGGCAAGGGGAATTTGACTGATACCGAAAAAGAGCTTCTGCACGATTATGCGGGCGTGCTCATACTGGGCATGTTTGACGCGGTGGGGCTGGATTTGGTTTATGACGGCGAGCAGCACAGGAGCGAGATGTACCAGGAGCCCGTGGAGCTCACGGACGGCTTCAGGTTCTACGGCAACGTGAGGAGCTTTGACAACAAGTACTATTTGAAGGCCGCGTGCTTTGAGGAGCCGCGCATAAAGAGGCCGTTCCATGTCGAGGAGTTCGAGTTCGTGCGAAAGAACACGAAGAAGATTGTGAAGGTGCCCATCACCGGCGCTTACACCCTCGCGGACTGGAGCTTCAATGAGCATTACCTGAAGAAGTGGAGGGCGCAGGAGAAGGACGTGAGGAAGGCGAACCATGAGGCGCAGCGCGAGTTCGCCGTTGAGATTGCGCGGAAGATGATAAGGCCGAACATAAAGGCGCTCGTGGATGCGGGCGCGGAAGTCGTGCAGATAGACGAGCCCGCGCTCACCACCCACCCGGACGAGATTGGAATTTTCGTGGAGAGCTTCAACGAGTCCGTGAAGGGTCTGCAGGGCAAGTTCACGCTGCACGTGTGCTTCAGCGATTACACCACGCTTTACCCGGAGATACTGGAGCTGGAGAACTGCGGCCAATACACTTTCGAGTTCGCGAACCAGGAGGGCTACTCCTTCCTGGAGCTGATGAAGGAGCACAAGGACGAGGCAGAGGTGGGGCTGGGCGTGCTGGACGTGCACGTGAACAAGGTGGAGGGCGCGGAGTTCGTGCGCGACAAGGTGCTGGCTGCCGCGAAAATACTGGGCCCTGAGAAGGTGTACGTGAATCCGGACTGCGGACTGCGCACGAGGAGCTGGCAGGTTTCCTATGAAAAGCTTACGGGCATGATGAGGGGCACTGAGATGGCTAGAAAGGAGTATGGGTGAAACATGGCGCAATCTGTTTTTTCTGAAAGGATCAGGGCCGGGTTTGCGTCTACGGTGGAAATCGCCTCGCCCAAGAGCGCGGACTGCTCCAGGACCATCGAGGGGGCGCGGCTTCTGCAACAGGCGGGCGCGGACGCGGTGAATATCGGGGACAACACGCTCGCGCGTATGCACATGAGCCCGTTTGCGCTCGCGAGCCTCGTCAAGGCCGGCACGGGCATCGAGGCAATTGTCCATCTCACGTGCAGGGACAGGAACATTCTTGCCATACAGTCCGAGCTGCTGGGCGCGCACGCGCTCGGGATACGGGATGTGATTGCGCTGGGCGGCGACCCGCCCGAGAAGGGGGACCACCCGAAGGCGCGCGGCGTGTTCGAGGTGAATGCTGCGGGGCTGATAGGCGTGATAAGAGGGCTGAATGCGGGCATTGATGCAGGGGGCAATGCGCTTGAGGCGCCTACTGGCTTCAACATAATCGCCGCGGCGAACCCGAATGCCCCTGAGCTCGGGAAGGAGTTGGAGAGGATTGAGGCAAAGCTTGGTGCCGGGGCGCACATGCTCATGACGCAGCCCATATTTGAGGCGGACAGATTCGATGCGCTAATTGCGGGGTTGGGGAAGAAGGTGCCAGTAATAGCCGGGCTTCTCCCCCTCACCAGTTTGAAGAACGCGCGCTTCCTGAACGAGAAGGTGGGCGGGATAAGCGTGCCTCCGGAGATTGTGAAGAGGTTCGAGGGCAAGGAGGGCGAGGCAGCCAGGGCCGAGGGCGTGCGCATCGCTGTCGAGATTTTCGAGGAGATACGCGGGAAGGCTGGCGGCGCGTACCTGATGCCGCAGTTCGGCAAGTACGAGTCGGCTGCCGAGATAGTGCGGGAGATAAGGAAATAGTTCAGGCGTAAGATGTTAAGCTGCCTTTACATAATGTAAAGGTTTATATACTAATTGTTATGTATACTTTACAGTGGTTATGATGAAGAATAGGCTGAGGGAGCTGCGGGCAAAGTTCAACATCACGCAGGAAGAGCTGGCGCACCGGGCGCGCGTGAGCAGGCAGACGATAATTGCGCTGGAGGCTGGCAAATACTCGCCGTCGCTTGAGTTGGCTTTCAGATTGGCGAAAGTGCTGAATACGCCTGTGGACGAACTGTTCCAAGCTAACTAGACGCTATTTCCAAACAGTTCGTAGAGTATGCGCTCCTTCGGCACGCCCATTGCCGCAAGCACGTCCCTGAAGCCCTGCACGAAAGGCGTGGAGCCGCAAATCATGAAGTATTTATTGTCCAAAGAGCCCCCTGCCAGTTGGCGTATCCTCGTTTCATCAAACCTGCCGGTGTGGAAGCCTTCAGCTACGGCGCCCTCCTCGCGCGTGACAGTGCAGACCGACCTGAAGTTCGGGTTCTGCTTCTGGAATGCCAGGAAGTCGGCATGGAAGGGCGTGTCATTGCACGTCTTGTTGCTGAAGAGCAGCAGGAGCTTGTTCGGCAGCTTCTTGTCGGTCGCGTACTTTATCATGGAGCGGAAGGGCGTGATGCCCACGCCCCCGGCTATCATCACCACATCGGAGTGCTTTGCCTCGTCAAAGGTGAACATGCCGAAGGGCCCGTTTATGTAAACAGTGTCGCCGGCCTTCAGGTTCCCGACAAGCTGCGAGAAGCTGCCCTCGCGCTCCACAAGCTTCACCGTGAGCGAGAGATGGTCGCGCTCCGTAGGCGAGGAAGAGACTGAGTAGGGCTTGAAGGCGAATGTTGGCGGGTTTCCCTCTGCAGTTTTTATGGCAAGGTTCACGAACTGGCCGGGCCTGAACTGCGGCACCTTGCCCTGGAGGGGCACGAGCACGAGGCTCCTGACGTCATGCGTTTCAGCTACTGCCTTTGAAACTTTGTACGGAATCCTGTCCGCCATATAACCACGTTGTGCGTTTTTGTGTTGCAAGTAAAGCTTTTATAGGTGAGGCAGGAAAGCTGTGCTCACTGAAAGGGGTTGATGTTGATGGGCAAGAAATACCTGATAAGGTATGAGAGGGGCAACTGCATAGGCGCGGGCGTGTGCGTCGTGCTGGACGAAAAGAGCTTCGAGATGAACACCGATGGCAAGGCGGACTTGAAGCCTGCGGCGAAGAATGGCGCTATTTTCGAGAAGGAGATTGACGAGGCGGAGCTGGATGACGCGATGAAGGCCGCCGAGGGGTGCCCTGTGCGCGTGATTCATATAGTTGAGAAGGCGACGGGGAAGCAGATAATCTGAGTCGGGCTGCGCCTATTTCTTTCCGTACTTTTTCTCAATCTCTTTCATCTTTTCGTCCGCCTTCTTTTCCGCTTCCAGCCTTTCGAGCTTGTGCTCGCCCAGGTCCACGAAGCGCATGTATTCCACGAGCGCGGGATGCACATCGCCGACTTTCCTGTAAATTTCCTGCGCAATCCTGCGGTAGTCCGGATGGCCCTGTGCGGTTGAGCGCAGCTCCGCGAAGTGGTAGGCCTCGCGCAGGCTCATCTTCATGTACCACCTTATCTTGTAGGCCAGCGGGACAATGTATTGGGACTGCCTTGGATGGGTTTTGGATATTTCAAGGTATGCTGAATTTGCAGCATCCATGCACTTTTCGAATTTGTCGAGAATGCCGATGTCTTTCAATTCGGGAGGCACGGAATAGCCATGAAGGGTTGAAAGCTCCTGCCTTTCCTGCGTGAGGATGCGGTGCCTGTGCAAATCGCGGTAGGCGCCGTAGTTCGCGAGCACGTCGAAGGTGTAATAGACGTTTTCCAGCGCGCGGCCCGGCTTGTGCCTCCTGTTCTCGCGCCTGCCCAGATAGGTTTCGATGGCGCGCCTGCGCTCGCCGCCGTTCATTATCGAGGCGAGGTCGCGCAGCTGCTTGAGGGAGGCGTGCGCGTATGGGTAAAGCATTGCAGCTATGGCCTTGGCTTCCGCGTCCTCGTCATAATCGACAAGAACGACTTCCCCGAAATTTTCCGGGTTCATTTGGCTTGTGAGTGTCGAGGTCATCTGGCGCATTGCCTTCGCTGTTTCCGCGAGGTAGGCGTTTGTGCGCGAGCCGTACTTGTCGCTCGGCGGGGCGCGCTTCACGAAGGATGGTATGGTGCTGTTGAACTCGGTTTGCATAGATGCCGCCAGGGCGCGCACTTCGGCCAGCTCGCTCGCGTACATTTTCGTCAGCAAATATTCGAAGGCCCTTCCATTGCCGAAGATGCCCACGTTTGTGAGCGCGGATGCGGGCAGGAGGCCGCGCAGGATGTCGCACACCTTTGCGCGCACGGTGGAGGCATAGGCGCGGTCTGTGGCGTCTGCTGGCTTGGGATTCAGGTCAGTTACGTATTTCTGGACCTGCGGCATCATTTCTGAATAAGTGTCGAAGAGCAGGTTGCATGTGCGCTCGTAGAGCTGGGCGTGCGGGCTTTTCATGATGTCGGGTTCCCTGTAATATTTGTATTTGCCCTCGGCGTTCTTCTGGTTGAAGTAGACGTAACGCGTGGATTTTTCAAGCGGCGAGAGGCCGATGCGCGAGTCTTCCAGCACCTTGCTCGCTATGTTGGAAACGTCCTCGCACGCGATGTGCGCCCCTCCCAACTCCGCCACTGAGTCATCGCCATAGCCCACGAGCACGCGGTCATAGAACTCCTCGGCTTTCCTGATTGCGACCGCCTGCTCCGCGCCGCTCTTGACCGCCTCGCCCACTATTTCCTTGAAGCCCGCCTCGGGCTTGTTGATGAACTCGTCGAGCAGCACGCGCCTCAGGCTCTTGTCGGTCCTGCTGTAGCGAGAGAAGAGCGCGCCCTTCACTGCCTCGGGCAGGTTGGTGAGCACGAACACTGGCTTGTCGAGGTTGGAGCAGAAGCGCGAGAGCACCTGCTGCTCCTCGTGCGTGAATGAATCGGCCATATACGGTGTTCAGCATGAAAACTATAAATATCTGCCAAGTATAACTATGTGATATTGCGGTGCATGTTATGGTTACGGAGAAGCAGGTCATGGACGCGATGCGCGAGTGCATTGACCCGGAGATTGGCCTGAACATAGTGGAGATGGGGCTCATCTACGGCGTTGAGCTGAAGGGCGATAGGGTTAAAATAAGGATGACGCTAACTACTCCAATGTGCCCGATCGGCCCGATGTTCCGCGATGACGTGCGCGAGAAGGTGGGGAAGCTGCCTGGCGTGAAGGAGGTCAAGGTGGAGTTCGTGTTCGACCCGCCCTGGTCGCCCGATAAGATGGCGCCCGAGGCAAAGGCGCAGCTTGGGTATATGTGAAATGAGGCGAGAGATATGTCCGATTGTTATGATGTAGCGATTATAGGCGGGGGAGTCGCGGGCTTTGGCGCCGCCATGTACGCGGGCAGGTTCGAACTCAAGACAGTCGTGTTTTCAGAGGTGCGGGGCGGCGTGATAATCAATACCGATGTTGTGGAGAACTATCCGGGCTTTGAGAAGCTGACCGGCTATGATTTGGCTGACAACATCATGAAGCACGCGCTCAAGTTCGGAGCGGAAGTGAAGGATGAGAAGGTGGACAGGCTGGAGAAGTGCAAGGACGGCTGCTATTTGCTGAAGACCAAGATGGGCGCATATTGCGCAAAAACAGTAATCTTCGCCACCGGAACGGAGTGGAAGAAGCTGGGAGTGCCGGGCGAGAAGGAGTTCGCGAACAGGGGCGTGCACTACTGCGCGCTCTGCGACGGCGCGTTCTACAAGGGCAAGGTGATTGGCGTGGTAGGCGGCGCGGACAGTGCCGCAAAGGAGGCGCTGCTGCTTTCCACATTCGGCTCAAGGGTGCACATGTTCGCGCGCGGAGAGAGGCTGAGGCCCGAGCCGGTCAACATGAAGAAGATTGAGGCGAACCCGAAGATAGTTGTGCACACGAAGACGAACGTGAAGGAGATAAGGGGCGACAAGAAGGTTACGGGCGTGGTGCTGGACAGGGAGATTGGCGGCTCGAAGGAGATGAAGCTGGACGCGCTGTTCGTGGAGATAGGGCACCTGCCGCTTTCGCAGCTTGCAAAGGATGTCGGGGTGAAGGTGGATGCAAAGGGCGAGATTGTGATTGACAGGAACTCGTGCACGAACGTGCCGGGCGTGTTCGCAGCAGGGGATGTCGTGGACACTTCATTCAAGCAGGCCATTACGGGAGTGAGCGAGGGAGTGCTGGCCGCGTATTCCGCTTACAGGCATTTGGAAGACAAGCCTTTCAAGTGCACGTGCAAGCACTAGTTGGTTGCATGAAGATTGACGGCAGGCTCGTGGCGCTCGGAAGCCTTTTCCTCTGGTCGCTTTCCCCGCCCCTCTCGAAAATCGGCGTCGGGGGCATCGGCTCCCTGCCCTTCGCGCTTTTTGTCGCCATTGCAATCGTGGTTTTTTCATTGCCCTTGTTCGCCCGTGAGAACGGATGGCTGAAAGTCGGAATGCACTGGAAGCAACTCACGCTGCTGGCGTTCTTTTCCTATTTCCTCTTCGCCCTCCTCTTCTTCCTCGGCATGGCAAGGCTCTCGGCGATACAGGGCAGCGTGCTGGTGGGGTCGGAAATACTTTTCTCGCTGCTGCTGGGCATCTTGATTGGAAAGGAAAGGGCGAGCGCGCGGGAGTTTGCATTCGTGCTGCTGCTGATGCTTGGCATCGCGGTTGCGGTTACGAACGGCGCGCTGGAGTTCGATGTGGGGCTGGGCGCTGCGATGGTCATTGGCTCGATGCTCGCGCTCCAGCTCGGCTATTATCTTGCGCCTGATGCGATAAAGAAGTGCGGGGTGGGAACGCTGATGGTCGCGGGCGGCGCGGCGCAGGCCATTGGGACCGCGCTGCTGTTCGGCGCGCAGGGCGCGGCACTTCCTGCTGCGATTCCGGCGGCTGCATTGCTGGCAGTGGCGGCCTACGCGCTTTTCCCGATGGTGCTGTCCTACGCGTTCTACTATGAGGCGCTCAGGCGCATCGGCGTTTACAAGACAACCGCGATAGTGGTGCAGGCGCCGGTTGTTTCGCTTTTCCTTTCCGCGCTCCTGCTGGGCGAGCAGATTACCATCTATCACGTGGCGGGAATGGCCGTGATGGTGCTTGCTGTGTGGCAGATCACGCGAACAGCAGCTTCAGGTAGAACATGGGCGAGTAGAACTCCTTCTTCGCCTCCTCGTTCGTGAATGTGCCGCCGATGAACTCGCGTATCTCCGGGTTCCTTGCGGCCTTGCCTATCACGAGGTTGAGCAGGAACTTCCACTTGCCCGCGCGCTGCAAATTGTAGCTGGTCTGCAGCTCCGGCCCGAGCTCCTTCCACACGCGCTTCGGGTAGTCGGAGAGCATCTCCTCGGAGAAGTTGTTGGCCTTCATGGCCATGTCTATCACTTCCGATGCGATGAGCCCGGTGTTCGTCGCATTGCCCATTCCTTCCCCGGTGAAAGGGTCTATCATGGAAGCGGCATCGCCTATGAGAACGAAGCCGGGGCCGTGCATCTTCTGCCTGTAAGAGCCCATGGGCAGGTTCCAGCCCTTTATGTCCGAAACGAGCTTGGCATCCTTGAAGCGCTCCCTGAAGAGCGGGTTCTTCTCAATCACGTTCATCATCACGTCCTTCAGGTTGACGTGCCTTCCCTGCATGTCGCTCGCGAGCATGCCCAGCCCGATGTTCCACTCGTCGTTGCCCACCGGGAATATCCAGAAGTAGCCCGGCAGCACCTCGTCGACGAAGTGCAGCTCGATGCGGTCGCTTCCGCCTGTCACGCCCTTGTAGTAGCACCTCAGCGCTGCGCACGTGTGCTTCGGCTGCGGTTCGGTTATGCAGCCGGTCTTGCGCGCTATCACGGAGTGCGCGCCATCCGCCCCGACAACTACTTTTGCGCGGAACCGCCTCTCCTTCTTCGTCTTCATCTCGATTCCTTTCACGCCGACTATCGCCATGGACTCGTCATCCTTGATTACGTCCGTGACCTGGAATTCCTCCAATATGTCAACGCCTTTCGTGTTCTTGGCTGTTTCGAAGAAGATGTTGTCGAGTATCTCGCGCTTGCAGCAGTAGCCTGGCGCCTTGCCGGTCTCCGCGCCTTTCATCGGTATGTCTATCACTGTGCCGTTCGGGGAGGAGAAGATGACGCCGCGTATGTCGCCATGCTGCTTCCTGATTATCTTGTCGTCAACGCCGAGCATCTTCAGGACTTTCATGGACTTGCCGCTCACCGCGTCGCCGCAAGTCTTGTCGCGCGGGAATTTGGCCTTGTCCAGAAGCAGCACGCTGTGGCCCTTGCGAGCAAGCAGCGCCGCGCATGAGGAGCCGCCGGGCCCGCCGCCGACAACGATGACGTCATATGAGTCCGATTTAGTTGCCATTACACGGGCCTCCAAAGCAGTTGAAATTTCCGAACTAGCCTGCTTCTCGGAAAAACTTTATAAAGAATTTGTGGGATGTTTTCGCTGTAAGTGCAGTTTGATGCATTAACGGGAGGGTGTGTGAATGGCGTCGCCGGTCAAGGATTTCATAAAAAGGAATTACAAGCACTTCAACGCAGCTGCGCTCGTGGATGCTTCCGAGGCCTACGAGAAGCTGATGAAGGAGGGCGGCAAGATGTTCCTCGTGATGGCCGGCGCCATGAGCACGGCCGAGCTCGGCATCTCGCTCGCGGAGATGATAAGGGAGGGCAAGGTGCATGCCATCTCGTGCACTGGCGCGAACCTCGAGGAGGACGTTTTCAACCTGGTTGCGAACAAGCACTACAAGCGCGTGCCGAAGTACAGGCAGCTCACTCCGGCGCAGGAGAAGGAGCTTTACGACAGCCACCTGAACCGGGTGACGGACACGTGCATACCCGAGGACGAGGCAATGAGGCGCGTGGAGAACGAGGTGCTGAAGGTGTGGAAGGAGCAGGATGCGAAGGGCGAGCCGCTCCTGCCTCATGAATACCTGTACCGCGTGCTGAAGTCCGGCGTGCTGAAGGAGCACTACCAGATAGACCCGAAGGACAGCTGGCTGCTCGCCGCTGCTGAGAAAAACCTGCCGCTGTTCGTGCCCGGCTGGGAGGACTCGACTCTCGGCAACGTTTTCGTGGCAAGGAACATAGACGGCCAGATAAAGAACATGAACACGATGAAGAGCGGGCTGTTCTACATGAAAGAGCTGGCCGACTGGTACACAAAGGAGAGCGCGAAGCAGAAGATAGGCTTCTTCCAGATTGGAGGCGGCATTGCGGGCGACTTCCCGATATGCGTCGTACCCATGATAATACAGGATTTGAAGAAGGATGTGCCGTTCTGGTCCTACTTCTGCCAGGTAAGCGACTCGACAACGAGCTACGGCTCTTATTCAGGGGCAGTGCCTAATGAAAAAATAACTTGGGGCAAGCTGGATGTGGACACGCCGAGCTTCATCATCGAGTCCGACGCGACGATAGTTGTGCCGCTGATATTCGCGTACGTGCTTGGATGGTGATGGGCATGGTCGGGCGCCTCTTTGCTTTCCTTTTCCTTTCCCTAATCCTCGCAGGGTGCGCGGGCAGCGGGCAGGCGCCTGCGCGCGTAGTTGCGAATGGCGACACGGTCACGGTGGATTACGTGGGCGCCTTGGACAACGGCACTGTTTTCGACAGCTCCGTCACCCAGGGAAGGGCGCCCCTGACTTTCGTGGTCGGCATGGGCAAGGTGATAAGGGGCTTTGACTCTGCGGTGCTGGGCATGAAGGAGGGCGAGACGAAGAGCGTGCGCATTGAGGCGAAGGATGCGTACGGGGCGTGGAGCGCGGACAACGTCATCTCGGTGCCGCTCGCGAACATACATGGCACTATTGCAGTGGGCACCCAGCTCGAGGGGGACAACGGCATGACAGGCACTGTCGTGGAGGTCGGCACTGACGCGGTGAAGATGGACTTCAACAGCCCGCTTGCGGGCAAGGCGCTGAACTTCAAGATAACGGTGAACAACATTACGAAGGCGGCCGCTAATTGAAAGGCAAGCCCCGGACGCTCGTCTTGAATAGTTCAAGAAGCATCCATCTGCTTCGTCGTAGCCAGGTGCTTGCTCACTCCTGTCAAAAGCCCCGGACGGGTTTAACGAGAAGGAGGTTATAGCCCCGTTATTGTTTCTACTATCTGGACGCTCCTATAAATACCTTCCCCCCGCCTCAACCCTATTAGAATATGGGGGTGCAGGTATGCCGAAGATTTACCAGAGTAAGAAGGGCCAGCATTTCATTACGATTCCCCAGGCCATAGCAAAAGCAAAGGGCATGAAGGGAGGGGATGAGGTCGAGTGGAAAATCGATAATCTGGGCCAGCTGATTCTCATGCCGAAGCTCAGGGTTGTTTGAGCTCCCGGCCTATGTTCTATTTCAGGCAAAGATATCACTATGATATCTTTGCTTGTTCTATCTCCACCACGACCAACTTCAAAAAAGTAAGGGAGCAAGCCGAGGAACGAGGAGCGAGGATTTCGAATCAAAAAGCGGTAGGGAGGGAATCATACGTTAGAAACGGTTCGATACGGCGAACCCCTAATGCATAATTAAACCGTGAAAAGAGAAAGCGGGGCGGCAGCATAATCTTAGCTGACGTGAGGAGCTTAGCTAAAGGCAAGCAATAGGCCAGGCTATAACTCGAAAGCGAGCTGCGGTTATCTTGCCTGTCGTGATTTGCTTGCCTGAGAGCGCATTATAGGCCGTGTATTAACTCGAAAGTTATTCCCCTGCATGGCCCGGGCCTGTTTCGTGTGTTTCTTTCCTTCTAAAACGCGAATTAATAACGCAAATTACGACGGGGTAAAGGAAAACCTGATAATGGTTCGTTTTTTCCCTTACCAATTAGCTTAACTGACGCGCTTATCTTGCTTAACTGACTTTCCTATCTTGGCTGACGTAGAACCCTTGGCGGAAGATGGGTAATAGGTTGTGTAATAACTCGAAATCAGCTCCCCTTCTTATTCCGGCTCGCCTTTCCGGAAAGCGCGCTTTTTGCCCACGCCCTCCAGCTTTAGAAGCGCTGCCTTTCGGGCAGGATTCAGAAGCTCAGCGCCATTCATGGCCGCAAGCTCCGCTTTAGTGGGAGGCTGCCGGGTTCTCCCGCCGCGATAGGGGTAAAGAGGACAACGATTAACCCCGCAGTCGAAGCCAGGCCGCCCTGCCTCCTTTTCCCCGCTACAGTCAAGACACTTAAGGGCTACTGCCCGCCTGAGCGAAAAGGCAAACCTCACTCAAGCACCTCACGTTTCCATTTTTTCATTTATTTTCCCCTCCTTTTTAGCCCTGCAACGGCATAGATAATTTTAGCCATGTGCTTGCGCCATCTCGCCAGCCCTGCCGCTCGCCTTCCCGCCTCCTTTAGCTGCCGCCGAATCTGAAGATTCATTTACTCCCTCCCTTCGGCCAGCCGAGCGCCCTTTATGGCGCTTCGGTAGCGCCCCCTCATCTTATCGCTGAATGTTTTCCAATATCCGCAGCGGCACTCAAGCACGCCGCGCTCCCGGTTGTAATTAAGCTGCCTGCGGCAGCGCGGGCATGAGAGCGGCCATATTAGGGAATTCAAAGTGCCGAGTTCGGCCATCATCTCAAAATACCTCCAGCTCCTCCAGCCGCTCCGGCATGATGCTCCGCTTGCGGCTCTTGCCATTCGGGAAAGTCGTTTCGATTTCCAAAATGCCGGACTTAGTGTCCATCTTTACCTTCTGCTTTACCGCTCCCTCTTCTTCGCTCATGCTATCATCCTCCAGGAATCGCAATAGGGCGCGCTCTCGGGTTAATGGCGCACCCATTCGCTGATAGCCGCACCGGCTGGCACTCCAAGAAGATGCCGTCGCGTGTGGCCCGCAGGGGCTTCCGGCAGCGCGGGCAGGGAAGGAGTGTGCCAGGGAGGTTTACCATTCGAACCGAACTTGGACGGGCATCTGGAGAGATAATGCCCGCCTTCTCCTTGTTCGGCAACTCATTTTTGGCCCTCCCTGGCTGGACTGTCGGGGAAGCGAGAATATAGCCGGTCCGGGTGTATGGCGTGACCTTGCGGCAGTGGGCCCAACGGTGGCCCAACCCCTCGCCGTGCAAGTGAAAGCAGGAGCAATAACGGCACCACACACGCCAACCTCCCGGAAGGTCAGGGCGGGGCTCGGCTGTAAGAGAGGGGGCGTCAACCATGGCCTGGCACCTCTCCTTTGTCATGAATTTTGACCGAATAAACCGAATTAACCCCCTGTTCTTTGTTAGTTTCTGCGGTTGTTTCGGTTAGTTCGGTTGTTTTGGTATCTGCGGTTGTTTCGGTATTCGGGTTAGGGGCGGTGTTCCAACTCGCATCCCATTCCGGCAATTCGACAGTAGTCAATGAAGGTCTGCGATAGGTCAGGGCTGCCCTGCCTCCCTTACCCCCCTCCGGTGCTCTTTTTCCAACAATAAGCAGGTTGGCATCGGCAAGCTTTCGCAGTTCGTCACGTAATTGTGTATCCTTCCAGAATTGGACGTGCTGCTCTATTTCATCAAAGGTAAACCCATCGAAGCCCGTCTTCATGGAGGCCGTGGCTTGCAGCTCGTCAATTTTTTCAAGCATTTTTTGCTCCTGATGGGAGAGTGGAATTGAGTAAGGGTTGCTGGTAATTTTCTTAAATGCCAGCTTGGCAAGTTCATAGTCGCGGGCCTCCGCAACAAAAAATTCGCCCTCCTTCTTGCGTTGGAACTGGTGCAGCGCGCAGCTCGCCTTAATGTAATCAAGTAGCCGCGGGAAGTGTGTGCGGAGGATGATGTTGTTGGGAGAAATCCTCTGTTGTATTTCATGCGCGAATGGAACCGTGACCTTAATCCTGCGTAAAAATGCAAGAGCGTCCGTTATTCTGGAGTCATACTCCTGCACCTCGCCATGCTCCGCAGCGTGGGCTTGTTTTTCCATAATCTTTTTAGTTTGCCCGAGGCTCTCGTCGCATCGGAGCATCGGCACCCTGCGCCCCTGCTCCTTGTTTAGACGTGTAGTCGCAGAGGAAAACATCACGACAGGCTTGCCGTTAATTTTTAGGTCAGTCGCAACCTGGTTGATGAGTATCGTCGCGTAAGAGCCAGACGACAGAAAAACCTTAACGACCTCGGAGTCAAGAAGTTCCTGCGTGGCGTCCTCCAAATATAGAATTTTTCCGTCCCACGTAAAACCAGGCTCCTTGTCGGAGCGGTGCCAGTAGGTCAAAACCTTCGCGCTGATGCGCGAACGCTTCAAGTAGCACCTCTCGGGAAAAATTGATAGTGTTGCGTTCAGTGTGTAATCTTTACCCGCTCCTGCCTCCGCGCTTTGCATCAGGTTATAGCTCGTAGCGTTATGGTTTACGACGTAAATGCCGCAGCCGCAGATGAGTATCACCGTGACCGTGTCAGTTTCTCCGACTATTTTTTTACCGAGTTCGGCCATAATCTTGTCGTAGAGTTCGGGGTTTTTTAGTAAGGCGAGAATATCAGCAGGAATAAAAACCTGACTCTCGCCTTGCTCACTCCAAGGTGCGGGGCAGTCTTTCGGAAGAAACCCATCACTCACGGCTTGTCTAAAAGCCGCCAATATTGCCTCCTTATTTCCGTTCACAATGGATGGGCCCGCGTTCGAGTTCTTATGTCCCTTGCCAGCCTCTAGGCAGCCGCAAAACCCCGCTTTCACGGCGAGGAATTGCACAGGGGTTAAACTAACATTATGTCGCCAACAGTGGGCGAGGAATTCTTTACCGATGCAGAAGTTCGCGCCTGTTTCGCTGTCGTGCAGCGGATGCGGCATCCTATCTGTGTGCCCACCAGGTAAAATTTGCTTGTAATTCAAGCCGAAGAGCGGGTGCATCTGCCCAGGAACAAATGCCGAACTTTCAGTAGTCGGCTGCTCCTTTTCCAGCATATCAGCATACTGCACTCGGAAAAATTCTGGTGCATCCACGATAGTCCAGCCTTGCTTCGACGGCAATTCCACTTCGACTGAATAACTCCCGCATCGTGCGTCACCGAGGGCGAGTGCGGCTTCTTCTTGGCTGAACGTGCCCGCTTGCACCTTCTTCTTCATATCTCCTTTTGAAATTGAACAGTAAGAACCAGCACCGACGACGTATTGGTCTATTCCACGCAATTCCCCATCGTTTTCCGTCGGTAAGTTCAGCTTGGCCTCTGGGCTTTTAGCAAACCAGAATAAGTGCTGTCCGCTTGAGCGCGTCCTTACTGCAAGTGTGTCAGGTGCCGCTACGTGCTGCCGCATAGAGTCGATGTCGCCTATTTGCAGGCAGTCATCGGGGCGTCCGGCGACGCCGTAATTTCCGCCGCTCTTTAGGCGGGCTACTACTTCTTCGGGTGTGAGGCGCGCGTATTTCTGCTTCCAGCTCCCCTTCGTATCGTTGCACCCTGGGCAGCACCACTTATTTCCCTTCAGCACCCACTTCCCATTATGGCATGGCGACTTCGCCGGTGCACGTGCCGCAATGGCGCGTCCATCAGGTGCCTTGCCGTCGGCTTCGACAGGGAAGTAGTGCGGAATGTATCCCACAGGCGCGCTTTCCATGAGTAGCTTGTTGAATTTCTCGAATTGCTCGGGGCGTGTCTTTGCCATTCAGACCACCGCCCCATTCTTTGCAGGAGAGGTCCACTCAATGCTGCAATAGAGTTTTGACTCCGTGCGCTGCTCCCCCCGGTCAGTTTTGAAAGTCCAGGTCAGGTCGTTCTCGTCGAGAATTGTGCAGCTGTTAAAAAGGTTGTTCGTGCCGTTAGGCTGCCGCACGACGAGTTTGCACGTTCTTCCCTTGTTCTTTGCCGTATCCGTCTCCATTTTTTCACCTCATTTCGCTATCGTGAGCAGCTGCTCCGATGGACGATTTAGAAGCGGGAGAAGATGACGGCGAGCCAGCTCAGACACAGAAATGCCCTGCACGGCAGCTATGCGCACCAGTTCCGCCTTCTCCCCAGGGCGCAGCCTAAAGAAAACGTCGGTCGTCTTTGTGTTTTGCCGGTTTAACGCCATCATTTTCGCGCCTCGATTTTCTTTAGTTCGGGAAGAACCGCGCTCTCGTAGAAATCGCGGAGCTGCGGGTATTCCCGGACAAGCTCTGGACCGAGCATCTTCCATTTTTGCAATAAATCCTGTCGCATAGAACGCCCTCACTTTTGTTTGTAAAGCGTGCCGCGTGAGCTCTCGAATTTCTCAACACGCCCGGCAGAAGACAAATACTCAAGTGATTTAACGACGCTGGCGTGGCATGTTTTCAGGCGTGTTGCGATAGCTCCCGCACTCATCAGCACCGCCTCTTGATTCAGGACCGTTTCAACGCGCCCGACCATTTCAACAGAGACCAAATTATCACGCTCTTCTTTATCTCAATCAGAGATAAGGTCGAATTCAGCGCGCAAAGGATATATATTCTCCTAATCCCAGATAAAGTGATAAAGTGGTCTTATGGCGAGGGGCTTATATCCAGAGTTCGACGCGTCAAAAAACGCATGGCTTACTTATCACGACGAGAATATTACGGGAGTTCTTGTTGGAAATCTTACACCAGAAAAACAAAATTGGATAGTTTTTGAGTGGAAAGATAAAATCAGCCGGGAGATACTTCTCTTTCTCTCGGAGGAATGGCTTTCGCACCACGTAATCAGCTCTACTTCCACTAACGGCGAGGAGAGCTTTACACGAAAGTCAAAAAGACCAGCCATAAACATTCTAAAAATCAAGGAAAAAATAGGGCATTCTTACTCGCTTATACGCAAAAAAATAGAGAAATTAGAACGTGAGGGTTTAGTGGAATTGGTTATGAGTTATGAGAGGAAAAAACAACGTCTCGTCAGGCCGCTGTTTCTTTTTGCTGATACGCGAGAGGAGAAAAATCAAACCCTATTCGGCGGTAAGATGCTTTCACTTTCAAGGGGGCAATTACTGAAAATTAAAAAAATCCTTAATGAAGCCCCCCAAGACGAGGAGGAACTTTTGAAAAAACTTCCAGAAATTCCTAGTGAGGAGCTGAGGCGTTATTTGCGAACTTCTGAAAAAGTAAAAAGAAAATATTATGCAGAAGATTAGGTTTTCTTCTGCATCTCTTTTCGGAGCGCTGCGATTTCTTCTTTATGCGCGAGGACAGTCTCCATTAGAAGCTCGAACCGCTCCCGCTGCTTCTCCCGCTCCATATTCCAGGCCATCGCATCAAGCAGCACCCCGCACTCCTTGTTAATGCAGTTCAGCGCCTCTGATGCATTCGGAGTTCTGCACATGGGGCAGCTCTTTATCTTGGGCACTTGAGCCTCCTCTCTTGTCCTCATCCCCGCAGCTCCAAGCAGCGCATCATCCGTATCTTGCCCGCTCAAATGGACGTAAGTGGCTGGCATATCCGAGCCGCCCGTCCAGCCGAGCACGGCTTTCAATTGCTGCTCGGTCAAATACTTTGCAAGCTCCGTGGCCCGGGAGTGCCTGAAATTGTGCGGATTTGTTGCCTTCTTAACTCCGGCTGCCGCTGCAATTCTCGTGAGTATCTTGCAGGCTGCCTGATAGCAGATGGGCCGCGTATTGCCCGAACGCAAAGAAGGCCATAAGGGGGCTTCGGGCTTGCCGCTTGCATGGTAATTCTGAATATAGTCCAGGAGATAGGGCGAGCTCCCGATGAGCCGGACGCGCCTTGCGCCTGTCTTGCCGCTCACCTGGACTATTGCGCCGTTCTTGTCGAAGCTCACGTCCCGCAAGCGGATGCAGAGAAACTCACCAACTCGGCAGCCACTCTCAGCCAATACCGCAACAAACGCCTTCTCCTTCGGGTTTGCCGCCGCCCTAATTAGCGATTTAAGCTCATCCTCAGAGAGCAAACTTTCGGGCAGCTTGTGGTCCCGCTCCTTCATTCGCAGGTCCATAAACTCAAGCTCAGGAGGCCTGCCCTTCTTCAGGAGCGGGAGGGGCTTCTGCCTTTTCTTTGCCCGCTTTTCGTTCTCCTTTTTTACACGCTCATTTTCGAGCCAGCGGTAAAAGACAACCATGCAGATTTTGAAATCCCTGCGCGTCCATGCGGCATAAGGCCCGCCGTGCTTGCTCTTGCCGTTTTCGATATGGGCATTCACAAGCTCCTTGAAATCTTCTTCTCCCGCAGCCTCAAAGTTCTTGCCGAGCCAGCCCCTTATTTTCAATAGGTCGCCAGCATATTTGGTTTGCCTCATCACGCCTATTCCGCCTGCACCCTCATCATGCAGGAATTTCGTAAGGAGTTCCTGGTCCCGCAAGCCTATCTGTGCCTGGTCTATCAGGCGCAGGGCGCGCTCATGCCCCTTGAGCTGGTTGTGTATATCGAAGGCCGCTTCTTGTTTCTGTTTCATGGCATAACACCCCCGACGCCGCCTTATTAAGCAGCGTCCAGAGGGCTATACACCGCCAGCCCGCAAGCCCCGGACGAGATTTGAACTCGTGACCTATCGCTCCCTCGGGTTTCTTTTTCCGGGGTTTTTCTTCCCAAGAAAAAGCCCTACGAGGCGATCGCTCTACCGCTGAGCTACCGGGGCCGCAGGAAACCTACGGTTTCCTCACGTTAACCTTCCCTTTCTTCTTAACGCGCGGTAATAAATATAAATAGGGGGAGCTGGAAAGGATGAAGCATGGCACCCGCACAAAAGGCTCAGGAGGCGAGGGAAGACCCTCTGAAGATGCTCGACAAGTACAAGGACTCGCAGTTGGTGGTCGTCGTCGTGTATTCGAAGGAAATGAAGGTGGAAAGGGCATTCCTGTCGCTGCAGAAAGGAGACCAGGTTTACGATTTCTCCCAGGGGAAGTGGATTTCGTTGAAGCCCCTCAGGGACGCTGGAAAGATTATTTACAAGGGATACATCTACGACCCGAAAACTGCCGGCGAGCTTGCGAGGGCGTCCTCGCAGGTTCTTAGCGGGCTTGTCGACGAGGACAAGAGGAGGATTGCAGAGAAGCTGGACCCCGTGGCACACTGGATTCCGCCCCTCGACAAGCTTCTGTATGGGCGAGTGAACACGGCAGAGACGGCTTCGCGCGCTGGCACGATGAATGTGGAAACAAAGGCTAATTCATTGATGGTGCGCGCAGGCGTGCTGAGCAGGGGAATGGAGGGAAAGGAAGTCGAGCAGTTGCAGTCAGACCTCGAGAAGATGGGCTATTGCTCCGGCAACCCTGCGAACCGGGACGGCAGGGGAGTGTACGGACCCGAGACAGAGAAGGGAGTGAGGAGGCTGCAAAATGAGTGGAGCCTTGATGAAAACGGAGTTTTCGGGAAAAAGGAGAGGGAGGCACTGGATGCGAAGATGCGCGGCGAGGAGCCGAAGCCCTATGCGCCCAAGGCGGGCGAGCCTTATGCAAGGGGCGAGGCAGTGAAGGTTGAGTTTGACCTTGAAGATGCTGCAAGGAAGTTCCATGCGAAATACCAGGACAGGATAGACAATGGCTGGCGCGGCAAGGAGGAGAGCGGCTTCAGGTTCGGCGTGGACAAGCAGGGCGGGTTCGTGAAGGGGTGCACGCTCTATGCTTCAATGCTCCTGCAGGAGCTTTATCCGGACATAAAGATACCTGCAGTGATAAACGTGAGGAGCCTGCTGGAAGGGCAGGTGCTTCCAAATGGAACCGTCACTAGCGGGCCCACTAACGGCGGCCTGGTTTTCTCTGGCGACAAGGGGCCGCACGGGCTGTCGAACCACGCGGCAGTGACTATACTTGGAAGCGATGGGAAGTGGTATGTTTTCCAGGATTACAAGGGCCTGAGCATCATGCCGCTGGACACGTGGGTGAATGAGGTTGGATTTGCAGGCAGCACTTTCAGCCAGCACGAGAGAACGATAAGGCGGCAGTATGGGGACAATGTTGCAGACACCATAATGCATAATGAATATCAGGGCAGGGTGTGCTTCGGCAGGTATCCTGGCACGTAGTTGAAATAAAAAAGAGCTGAGGCCGAGAATTTCAGCCGTTTCTTTTCCCAGCAAGCATTCCGTAAAACGGAATGATGCCCCTTTCTCGCCGAAGCGAGAAAGCGGGGGCTTTTCTTCCCAAGAAAAGGCCTTTGAACTCGGAATCCCTTGCGGGAACCAGTTTGCTCGGGGTTTAGAAAGGGGGCTTGCCCCCTTCTTTCGAGACTGGCGCAATACCGGATTCTGCCACCTCAGCTTGAAGTCGTGTCCTGACTAGTTAAGTGCTGAAAGAGTTTAAAAAGGAAGCTAATGTGCGAGGAGGCCGAGAACTTTCCTCCTTATCTCCTCCCTTACGCGCCTGTATTCCGCCATCGGCTTTCCCACAGGATCCGGAATGCCCCAGTCGGCGGTGGGCTTGTCCGTACGCGGGCATGCCCCTTTGCAGCCCATCGTTATCACGGTGTCGGCCCAATCGAGCAGTTCTGGAGTGAGCAGTTTGGGGCGCGTGCGCGGCAGGGGAATGCCGGCTTCCATCATTGCCCGCCTCGCTCCCGCGTCTATTTTCGACGCGGGCCTGCTCCCCGCGCTCCTTGCCTCGGCCCTGCCCTTCCCCAGCGAATTGAGGAACGCCTCTGCCATCTGGCTCCTGCACGAGTTGCTGACGCAGACGAAAAGGATGCGCCTCATGGCAGGGGATTGCATGAAAGTATTTTTAATTGTCTCCGATGAACTGTCAATCCATGAAGCCCGTCATCGCCCTCAATTTCAAGGCATACAAGGAGTCGCTGGGCGAGCGCGGGCTCGCGCTGTGCGAGATTGCCACTGAGGTGGCGATGGTGAGCGGAGTGCGCGTGATTGTCGCGCCGCAGGCTGTCGACATACGCGAGGCGGTGCGCGTCGGCGCTGATGTTTTTGCGCAGCACTGCGATGTGGCGGCGCAGGGCGCTTTCACCGGCTCGATTACGGCGGAGAGCCTGAAGCACGCGGGAGCAAAAGGCTCGCTGCTGAACCACTCGGAGCACAGGATGCCTGCGGCGGAGATTGCAAAGGCCGTTGAGAGACTGCGCGCGGCGGGGCTGGAGAGCATGGTGTGCGCGCATGACGCACATGAGACTGCGGAGCTTGCGAAGCTCAGGCCCACGTTCGTGGCAGTGGAGCCGCCTGAGCTGATTGGGAAGGGCGTGAGCGTTTCGACTGCAAAGCCGGAAGTTGTCACTGGCGCGGTGGCACTGGTGAAGAGAAGCGCACCAAGCGTGCCTGTGCTGTGCGGCGCTGGCGTGAGCAATGCCTCAGACGTGAAGACTGCGATGCACCTTGGCGTGAAGGGCGTGCTTTTGGCGAGCGCTTACGTCATGGCGCATGACCCGAAAAAGCTGCTGGAAGAGATGGCTGCGGCCATGGGCTAAGAGGAATCAAACGCGCCAAGGCCTGCTTGTGCTTTATTAATGTTACCTGCCAAAATTGGCAGCATCAGACAATATGGCCGGAGCCGAAGGGCGACGTCCAAGAAAATAGATAGGTGAGACAATGGGTTGGGAAGACAGAGGAGACAGAGGAGGCAGGGGCGGACGTCGCGGTGGCGGCGGTGGGGGCTTCGGTGGCCCACGCGAAATGCACAAGGCAACATGCTCAGACTGCGGTGCCGAGTGCGAGGTTCCGTTTGCACCGACTGAGGGCAGGCCGGTTTATTGCCGTGACTGCTTTGCAAAGAGGAGGCCGCCGCGTTAAGGGCGGCATGGCTGAAGCTGCTGTGGGAGAAATCCTGGGCGCTTCAGCCGCCTTATTTTTTCTGATTTTTATTGGGGCTTAGCGGAGAATTATCTCGTCCGCGTGCTTCAGCCGCCTTATTTTTTCTATCACTTTTCCCGAAAGTCTGCCGTCGACTATTATGGTGAGCACCGGCTCCGGGAATAGTTCCGCGTCGTCTGCCATTATCTGGCGCATGCTGATGCCCTCCTTTGCGAGTATCGCGGTCACGGCCGCGACTATGCCTGCCTCCTCGGGGTTGGCGTGCACTTCTATCACGTCGAAGCCCAGCGCCTTGGCGGACTTTGAGATGTTGGAGCGCGGCTCGAGCGAGTGGAAGATGTCGAACAGGAAGTCGTCCTCCGCTATTTCCTTTGCGGTCTCAACGACGACGCGCCTGTCCACTGCAAGGGCGCGCGCCATCTTTGCCGGAGCTATCTCAATCGCGCTGCAGTAAATCTTGCCGTCATTGTCCACGCGCAGGCCGTAGCGCAGCATCGCCTCTGCCACCGTGCGCCTGGCGCGCTGGCCGGCGAAGAACTTCTCGAGCTCCTTGTGCATATGACTAATTTTGTGCATGGATGCTTAAATATGCAGCGAGGCGCGCATTGGGCTGCTGAAGCCTCACCCAATTAATTTAAGCTTTGCCGGCGCAGAGGGAAGGGCTGATAACATGGCTAAATCGAAAACTGGAACTTCGACGCTCAAGGAGGGCTTTGCCAAGATGGTGAAGCACGGCGTGATAATGGACGTCGTGAACGCCCAGCAGGCAGAGATAGCGGAGAAAGCGGGCGCGGTTGCGGTGATGGCATTGTGGAAGGTGCCCGCTGACATCAGGCTGGAAGGCGGCGTGGCACGCATGGCCGACCCCAAGGTCACGAAGGAGATTATCCGGGCAGTGACGATACCGGTGATGGGCAAGTGCCGCATAGGGCATACTGCGGAGGCGCAGGTGCTGCAGGAGCTGGGCGTGGACATGATTGACGAGAGCGAGGTGCTCACGCCTGCGGACGAGGAGGCTCACATAGACAAGCACAGGTTCACGGTGCCGTTCGTGTGCGGCGCGCGCGATTTGGGCGAGGCGCTGAGGCGCATCAACGAGGGCGCGGCGATGATAAGGACAAAGGGCGAGGCCGGAACTGGAAACATAGTGGAGGCGGTGCGGCACACCAAGATGATTACTAGGCAGATTGACGAGCTTGTGCGCATGAGGAACAATCACGCGCTGCTGGCGGACAAGGCAAAGGAGTACCGCGTGCCGTTTGAGCTCGTGCGCAAGGTCGCGGAGATGAGGCGCCTGCCGGTTGTGAATTTTGCTGCTGGCGGCATTGCGACGCCTTCTGATGCTTCGCTCATGATGCAGCTCGGGGTTGACGGCGTGTTCGTGGGAAGCGGCATTTTCAAGTCCGACAAGCCGGAGAAGTTCGCGCGCGCCATTGTTGAGGCCACAAGGCACTTTGACAAGCCCGCGGTGGTGGCGCGCGTGAGCGAGGGGCTCGGCGACGCGATGAAAGGGCGCGACATCAGGACGCTGGCTGAGCACGAGAGGATGCAGCATCGCGGGAAGTAAGGGCAACAACCCACGCCTAAAGGCGTGGAATTGCAAGCTAGCGGAAATGAAAATCGCCACGCCTTTACCCCTGCAGGGGCTTCGGGCGTGGATTGTTGGTGGGATTCTGGTTAAGGTTGGAGTGCTCGGCCTGCAGGGTGATGTGGAGGAGCACCTGCACATGCTTTCGGAGTGCGGAGCCGTGCCCGTGAGGGTGAGGAGCGCGGCTGACGTGGAGAAAATTGACGCACTAATCATACCGGGCGGGGAGTCGACGACTATAAGCAAGCTGATGCACGAGAATGGGATTGCTGATGTTGTGAAGAGGCGGGTGGCGAAGGAGAAGATACCTGTGTGGGGCACGTGCGCAGGCCTGATACTGATTGCGAAGAAAGGGGATGAGCAGGTGAGGAGGACCGGGCAGGAGCTTTTGGGGCTGATGGACATTGCGGTTGACAGGAACGCGTTCGGAAGGCAGCGCGAGAGCTTTGAAACTGCGGTGAAGTTCGAGGGCATTGGCGAGATTCTCGGCGTGTTCATCAGAGCGCCGGTAATTACGAAAGTGGGAAGGGGAGTGAAGGTGCTGGCGAGGTATGAGGGCAAGATTGTCGCGGCTGAAGAAGGGAATTTGCTGGCAACTGCTTTTCATCCTGAGCTGAGCGGCGATGCGCGGGTGCATGAGTATTTTTTAAAGAAGATAAGGTGAAAGAAAAGGCGAGGGGAAACGAAATGGCGAATATTCACAAGATAGGGCCTGCAAAGTGGCAGATTGACAAGGAGGGCGGAATGCAGGTGCCTGGCATCATCTATGCGAACGACAAGCTGATTGACAAGATAAAGACGGACAGGACGATGAGGCAGACGATAAATGTCGCGAGCCTGCCCGGCATCATTGATGCGGCCTACGTGATGCCTGATGCTCACGAAGGGTATGGATTTCCAATCGGCGGGGTTGCAGCTTTTGACTTGGAAAAGGGAGTGGTGTCGCCGGGCGGCGTGGGCTATGACATCAACTGCGGCGTGCGGCTGCTTCGCACTGAGCTGACTGCGGAGGAAGTGAAGCCGAAGCTGAATGAGCTGATGAGCGCGCTTTTCAAGAACGTGCCGAGCGGCGTGGGAAGCAAGGGCAAGCTGCGCGTCGACCCCTCGGAGCTCGGGAAGGCTGTTGAAGGCGGCGCGGAGTGGGCTGTGAAAAAAGGGTACGGATGGGAAGAGGATGTGAAGCATGCGGAGGAGTACGGCAGGATTGAGGGCGCGAAGTTTGAGTTTGTCACTGACGCGGCGAAGAAGAGGGGCGGGCCGCAGCTCGGCACTCTTGGCGCGGGCAACCACTTTTTGGAAGTGCAGAGGGTGGAGAAAATTCTGGAGCCCGCTACTGCGAAGGCGTTTGGCCTTTTTGAAGGGCAGGCTGTGCTGATGCTGCACTGCGGCTCGCGCGGCTTCGGGCACCAGGTTTGCGATGACTCCTTGAGGGAAATGCTGCCTGCGGCGCGCAAGTACGCATTGAATTTGCCGGACAGGGAGCTGGCATGCGTGCCGCTCAATACCAAAGAGGCTGACAGGTATCTGGGCGCAATGAGATGCGCCGTCAATTACGCTTTTGCAAACAGGCAGGTGATGACGCACTGGGTGCGCGAGACTTTCACCCAGGTTTTCGGAAGGAGCGCGGAGGAGCTGGGCATGAAGCTTGTTTACGACGTGTGCCACAACATCGCGAAGTTCGAGGAGCATGACGTGCAGGGCAGGAGGCAGACGGTGTGCGTTCATCGAAAAGGAGCCACGCGTGCATTCGGCCCAGGAAGGAAGGAAATTCCGGAAGCCTATCGCTCGACAGGGCAGCCCGTTTTAATACCGGGAAGCATGGGCACTGCATCTTACGTTTTGGTGGGCACGACGGAAGCGGAGAAGCAGAGCTTCGGCTCGGCGTGCCACGGCAGCGGCAGGGTGATGAGCCGCTCGCAGGCAGTGCGCGAGTATCCGGGCGAGAGCGTGAAGAAGAATTTGGCTGACATGGGAATTGTGCTGCGCGCGAGCGAGGGCGGCCTTGTTTCAGAGGAGGCGCCTGGTGCTTACAAGAACGTTGATGACGTCGTGGGAAGCGTGCAGGAGGCAGGGCTCGCGCGCGCTGTCGCGCGCATGATACCGATGGGCGTTGCCAAAGGATGAGCTGGACAAAGAGTTAGGACATTCTAATACCTGCGCCTGAACTTGAAATGATAGATGATGGCAGCCAGAACTACTACTACGAGAGCGGTAGCGATGGAAGACCACGCCCATAGAGGCATGCCTGCAAACATTTCCCTTGCCGCCAGCTCATCTACAGCCAGTCCCCTTGCTGCCTGGAGCAGCTCCCTTGCCAGGTCGTAGTCGCCCAGAGCAATTGCAGCCTTCACCTCCTGCACCTTGTCATACGCCTTTGAAAGCCCCTGGTCCTTCAGCTTCTTCTCAAGCTCGAGCACCGCGGCTTGGAGCTCCTGGTTCTGCATGTTCATCGCCCTGTCGAACTCCTTCAGGATGGGAGCGGTTTCATTCTCAGGTGGCTTCTGCTCAGGCGGCTTTTCTGGCGGCTTCACCTCGGGAGGCTTCACCGGAGTGACGTTGGGCTGGACAGTGGGCGAGACGTTTGGAGGCTGGGGCGCGCTTACTGTGCAGTATGGAGGAACGCAAGGCACGGGAACATTGGGCTGCTCAGGAGGGCCGCAGAGAGGGCCGCCCGGCTCGTTGCAGCCTGGTGGAGGGCCGTGGTGCTCTTCGCCTCCTCCGCCGCCCTGCTGCGCCAGTATGATGAATGAAGCATAGGCCGTTGCCGAAGGCTCGCCGAAGTCGCTGGCATTCGCGGTCACATTGTAGGTGCCCGAGGCCAGGGAGGATGTGTCATAGGTTGCATTCCAGTAGCCTGCGTAGATTGTGCCTTCACCCAGTGAAAGGCCTGCCCAGGGCGTGTAGTTCGCTCCGTTTGCCTCAATGCGCCAGGTTGCGCTGAACACCCCCGTCAGGGAATCATTGATTGAGAAATTGATGGGCATCATATCTCCGCTTGTATAGTTTGTTCCGTTTACGGGCGAGACTGCTGCAAGCACCGGCGCAGTGTTGTCAATCATGATGCTTACATTCACGGACGTATTCGAGTTGCCAGCGAAATCGGTCGCGTTGATAGTGATATTGTAGGGGCCGTCGGCTAATGAGGAGGTGAGGAATGTGAAGTTCCAGAACCCTGCTGCGGCAGTGCCCGAGCCCATTCCCGCGCTGAGCCAGCCAGTTGCATTGCCGCTCCAGTTTTCGATGCGGAACTGCACTGAGGAAACGCCTGCGCCGCTGTCGTTGGCTGAGAGGTTGATGAGCAGCGGGCCCGTCGAATTCTTCATGCTGGCCGGCGCAACGAAGGATGCGTTTGGAGCGGTGTTGTCCATTGTGATGCTCACGTTCACGGACCTGTTCGAGTTGCCGCTGCCGTCCGTTACGTTTGCGGTGATGTTGTAGGTGCCGTCGGCTATCGAGGCTGCGGCCAGCGTGAAGTTCCAGAAGCCTGCATATATGGTTCCTGAGCCGAGGCTGGCATTCATCCATGGCGTTGCGTTTGTTGTCGCATCCTCAACCCTCACCTGAACGAATGAAACCCCGTTGCCGGAATCATTCACCGAGAGGTTGATGAGAAGGGAGCTGCTCACGTTCGTGCCGTTTAGCGGCGAGACGAAGGAGGCGTTCGGGGCAGTGGAGTCGGGAGCGCTCAGGTAAATTGTTATGGCCCCGCTCTGGTTTACAGTGAAGGGCGTTGAATTCGTGTTGTATCCCGTCTTATTTGCAGTGAAGTTGTGGGGCGTGTAGAATGTCACGTTGGTCTGGTTGGTGTAGTTGTAGACAAAGGTGCCGTTGGCATAGAACTCGGTGAAATTGAGCATGCGCCTGAAGTAGCCGTCCGCGCCAGTGGTGCCGTTGTACTGCGCAACACCCGGCCTGCTGGCATTCGTCACGTTGACGGACGCGCCGCTCACTGCCGCGCCGCTGGGCTCGCTCACGTTCACGTCAGCCCACCAGCCTACGGTCATGTTTGCCCTGTCGTTTGCGCCGATGTTCCAGCCTATGTTGGAGCGGCTGAAGGTTGTGTTGAGCAGGAAGATGAAGCCCATGGAGCTGCCGCCAGCTTGTATCTGGAGGGCTATGTCGTTGCTGCCTGAGGAGCGCAGGGATGAGTTGATTATGTAGATGTTGTTCAGGCTGCCGGTGCTGCTTATGTTGACCGCTGGACCGCTTGTTGAAACTGCGGTGAGGTTGGTGAGGGTGACGTATGTGGTGCTGCTGTAGGTCATGAGGGCGCTGTATGTGCCTGTGGCGGTGATGTTACGGAAGTCTAGGTAGCTTGCGCCGTTGATGTAGATTGCGGTTGAGGAGGAGACGAGCGTCAGGTTGTCGAAGCTGTTGTTGGCGACAGCAGTGGCTGAGAGGTTTATCGCCGCGCCTCTTGAGCTGAAGCTGGAGTTTGAGATGTTGCATAGGACAGTTTTGTCTTCAAACCTGAGCCCCTCCATTGTCTGTGACACCGTAGTGTTGCGGACTGAGGTCATGTTGGAGCTGTTGAGCCTTATGCCGTAGAGGAAGTTCCGTATTATGCAGTTCCTTATGCTTGCATTGAGGGAGTTGTTGGCGAACACTCCTGAGCCGCCGCCCGAGCCGGTTATGCTGTAGCCAGCGCAGTCAAGGGTTACGTTGGTGTTGGCTATTGTGAAGCAATCGCCTGCCGCTGTGACCACGCTGTTGTTCAGCGTGGTGTTCTGGAGCAGGTAGCCGCATGAGGAGCCGCCTGCCTGCGTTATTGGAATTGTCAGGGTGCGGCTCTCGTTCAGTGTTGCGTTTGTGGAATTCTGCTGCCTGCCAAAGGCAGTGAAGGTGTAGTTTGTGCTTGGGTTGGTGTAGAAGGTGATGTTTGTCTGGCTTGAGCCGTTGTAGATGAAGGAGCCGTTGGCAAAGAATTCTGTGAGGTTGGCTGGAACTGTGAGGTAGCCGTCTGCTCCTGTGGTGCCTG
>Ga0315282_10000178_pt1 | contig 129068 bp, 115 predicted proteins | sample YL17G07_20_MG_FD_203693 | JGI IMG/M metagenome (GOLD analysis project Ga0315282, IMG submission 203693) | Sediment microbial communities from Yellowstone Lake, YNP, Wyoming, USA - YL17G07_20 | ecosystem: Environmental > Aquatic > Freshwater > Lake > Sediment | place: USA: Wyoming | collected... | reverse complement strand
TGTCCGACTACGGCTCGGCGCCTTCGCCGAGACGAGTGAGGTCTCCGTAACCTCTTTTGACTACAATTCTTATCGTCAAAGAGCCGACCATTTATTTTGGGTTAATTCAAAACTGGGGATGATTCAGACATTTACATACTTGACGAATCTGCTGAACCTGCTTATATTTACAAAATCCTTGCGGATGTGGCGGAACTGGCAGACGCGCAGGTTTCAGGTGCCTGTGGGGTATTACCCCTTGGAGGTTCAAATCCTCTCATCCGCACTGTTTTCTATCGTTAAAACCATCTTAAAATCTGCCCTTTACCTGCTTTCACTCAAACCCCGCAAAACAAAAATACCCAAATTAACGAAAACCGCACAAACAGGCCGATAAATATTAAGTCCGCCAAAACCATATAACAGTCGGCGGGTTTTTTTATGCTCTATATACTTCGGCATTTTGAAAAAACAGCGGTGCATCTCAATACAACTATTTTGATTGTTTTGGGAGTGGTCGTTTTCCTGCTCGGCCTTGTCGTCTGGCTGGCAGGAACGGCTTTCAGAAGACCTTTGGCCATAATTGCCGGTGCGGCAATCGGTTACATCATCGGCCTGTTCGCAACCGGCAGAAATACTTTGTCGGCGCTGGCCTGTGCAGGGGCGGCGGCGGCGCTGGCCGCAGTATTTGAAAAGTTATTCGTTACAGGGCTTGCCGCACTTCTGGCAGCGGCTATTTTTGTCCTGCTGGCCGGGCCTAATCTTGCGGAAAACCCCGGCACAATACCGACGGCGCTGCAGAATGCACAGGATACCGCAGGTGTCCTCAGCCCCGGCCAGACCATAGAGGTTGTGAAAGAGTATGCGGCGACCCTGTTTGCTCAGTGGAGGCATATTAGTTTGCGAATAATTGCGGCTAAGCCGGCGATAATAACGTGTATTGTTGCGGCGGTGGCAATAATGGGAGTTTTCTTCGGCGATTTAATCGGTGCTGCGGCTGCTGCGACGATGGGAACGGTCTTTGTTTTTGCGGGTATGATTTTGCTGTTATTGTGCAAAGGTTCCGGGCCTATAAGCCACATCAGCAGCCGGCAGACGCTCTATGCAACTGTCTTTGCGGCGATGGCGGCGTTCGGCACAATTGTGCAGTTGTTGTTCTGCCGAGGCACTGTTAAAAACAAAACGCCGACAGTTAAAAAGATGAATAATCAAAAAGGCGCCAGGGAGACTGCGTATAGCTGGCGGAGCAGCTAAGCAGCATCGGCCTGGTGCAAATCAAGGAGATACGGTAATGGAGCAGTTAATGGTTCTTGCGCAGGTAGCAAATCATACGCGGTCGGCTTATTCAGCCACGCCGCTTGTCCCAATTGATTTTATGTGGGAGCAGATAACGGCTTTGACGTGGCTGCAGGCGGTTTTGGCCATCTCATTCGGCGTGGTATACCTGCTCTACGGCTGGCGGATATTCAAGATACTGGTTGTTATCTCTTTTGCGCTTGTCGGCCTGTTTGCGGGTATAAGGCTCGGCGCCGAGCGTAATATGGAAATACTCGGCGGCCTCGCTGGCTTTTGCCTTATGGCTGTAGTGTCGATACCTTTAATGAAATGGGCTGTGAGCCTGCTCGGCGCTATTGCGGGCGGCGTATTGACCGGCGGGCTATGGTATGCGTTCGAACTGCCGGGGAAATATATAACGGCAGGGGCCGCCATCGGCATTATCGCGGGCGGTATGATTTCATTTATCGTCTTCAAAATCGCCGTTATGCTATTTACCAGTCTCGGCGGCAGCTCGCTTATCGTTTCCGGCATATTGTCGCTGTTACACCACTATGAGTTATACTGCTATCGTTATCAGGACAATCAAGAGGCATTCCAGGACAGAATCAGAGACCTTGTTTACAATCATAACTGGTTTCTGCCTGTTGCGCTGCTGGCCCCGACAATAATCGGCATAATAGTGCAGAACAGACTAATCAAAGGCTCCCGCGACTGGAATATTTAGCGGCTCAGCCCGGTTATTTTAATAGAACAATATATTTGGCCCTGACTTTTAGTCGGGGCTTTTTTATGTATAATTGACGGCTGGATAAATGAACAAAAGGCCGGATAAATTTTATGTTTTTCTGATTTGTCTGCTGCTGGGGGCGGTTACTTTTATTGTTTATTATCAGGCGCTCAACTGTCAGTTTCTCAACTTCGATGACGGCATATACGTAACAGAAAATGAGCCTGTCAAGGCCGGCCTGACCGGCGAGTCTATTGGCTGGGCGTTCAAATCGCCGCAGAAGGGGTTTTGGCATCCGCTGACGTGGCTGTCGCATATGCTTGACTGCGAGATGTTCGGCTTAAATCCAAAATGGCATCATTTAGTCAATCTGCTGTTTCATATTGCAAACACGCTGCTGCTGTTTTGTGTTCTGGCCAATATGACCGCCGCAGTCTGGCAGAGCGCCTTTGTTGCAGCAGCATTCGCACTGCATCCGCTGCACATTGAATCAGTAGCCTGGGTCGCTGAACGAAAAGACGTTCTAAGCTCAATGTTCTGGCTTCTGACAATGGCTGCGTATTTGCGCTATGCAAGGCTACGCAGCGTGACCTGGTATATGGTAATGCTGCTTCTTTTCACATCAGGTCTGCTGGCCAAGCCTATGCTGGTGACATTGCCGTTTGTATTATTGCTGCTGGACTACTGGCCGCTCAATCGCCTGAACCGACAGGCGATTTTCGAGAAACTGCCGTTTCTCGTTCTTTCCTTTTTTTTCAGTATCATTGCTTATTTCGCCCAGCAAAAAATGGAGGCGCTGCCATCGGTCTTGTCGTTCGACACCCGTTCGGCGAACGCTCTTGTATCTTACTTAGGTTATATCGAAAAGACATTTTGGCCTGCAGGTCTGGCGGCTTTTTATCCTCACCCGTGCGACAGGCTGCCTGTATGGCGCATCGCAACAGCGGCTGCGGCATTATTGGTTATTTCGGCTTTGGCAGCCCGCTCGGCAAAAAACCATAAGTATCTCCTCGTGGGCTGGCTGTGGTATCTGGGGACATTAGTGCCGGTCATCGGTCTTGTGCAGGTGGGGTCATTCGCAATGGCTGACCGTTATACCTACATCCCGCTAATCGGGCTTTTCATCATCATTGCGTGGGGGCTGCCGGAACTTTTGAGCGGGCGGCGGTATAAAAAAATTACGATTGCAGTATTAGCGGCGGCGGCCATTACTGCTATGTCGGTATGCACTTATCTTCAACTGCGCTTCTGGCGCAACAGCGATGCTCTCTTCGAGCATGCGATTGCGGTAACCGAGAACAATAACATAGCGCATTACAATCTTGCGACGTCGCTGCAATCGCATGGCCGAGCGGATGAGGCGATATATCACTACCGCCAGGCAATAAAAGCCAAACCAGATTATATGGAGGCATATAACAATCTTGGTGCAGTACTCGAATCGCAAAACAAGTTCGACGAGGCCATCTACACCTATCAGCAAATCCTTAAGTTCAATCCCGATAACGCTGATATATGGTACAATATCGGCAACGCCTATCAAAATCAGGGCAAATACGCGGAGGCGGCAAAAAATTATCAGCAGGCGCTTCAGCTAAAACCCGGCTACGCCGAGGCGCACAACAATCTTGGCAGGTCGCTGCAATCGCTCGGCAGAGTAGATGAGGCGATAAACCAGTACCGCCTGGCCCTGCGTGCCGGGCCGAAACATCTTCCGGCATATATCAATCTCGGCAGAACCCTGCAGTCGCAGGGCAAATACAACGAGGCGATAGACAACTTCCGCCGGGCGCTGCAGATTGAACCTAATGACGCCGACACTCACGAGGAAATCGGAATCCTGCTCGGTATGCAGGGTAAATTCGATGAGGCCGGCAGCCACCTTCGCCGGGCATTGCTGATTAAGCCGGATTCCGCAAATAATTACAATAGTATGGGGATACTGCTCGGTATGCAGAGCAAATTCGACCAGGCCGCCGATTATTTCCGTCAGGCGCTGAAGCTTCAGCCGAAAAATATCGACGCACTTTACAACCTCGGCAGAGTGCTTCAGTCGCAGGGTAAATCCGCCGAGGCAGCAGATTATTATCGCAAGGTGCTGGAAATAAACCCAAATCACATAAAAGCCCGCCAGGGCCTTGGTCTTTTGCCCGGAAACGCCAAATAACGCCTTCTCCGGAAATCAGGAAATTATTTGACAAAATCCTGCCGAAACCGGATAATGATATTTTTGATGCTATTTTTCGTTCCCCGATAGCTCAATTGGTAGAGCGAGCGGCTGTAGGACAGAGCATGAAAGGAGATGATGGCTGGCACAAAAAAGAGATAAAAGGACATATTCCGAAAGACGAGATTATTTGATTGCGGCGGTTCGAAAACGAAGACATAAGATACGTGAGAAAGCAATCGCCGCAAAAGGTGGAAGATGTGAGATATGCGGCTATGACAGGTGCAGCGAGGCATTAGAATTTCACCACTCGGATGATAAGGACAAAAATTTTGGTCTTTCAGAGAAAGGTTACGCAAGGTCGTGGAAGCGTGTTGAAAAAGAGTTGGAAAAATGTGTCCTGTTATGTGCCAACTGTCATCGAGAAATTCATGCAAAAGTTGCAGCTCCTGATGGAAACGTCAGGATGAAAAAGCGGGTGAATTCAGGAAAGCCTAATTCCTTGTAAAAAAGGAGATGGTAATCCTGAGCCAAGCCTGTTCTCACAGGGTAAATTAAAGAGTGAACAGGAAGGTGCAGAGACTACGAGGTGAAGCGACCTGTGCTGATAAACCTCGACAAGCGCCCGCCGCCTAAACCCGAAAGAATCGGGTATGGCGATGAGATAGTCCGGTCTTCAGGGAAACCTGGAGGTAGCTGTAACCGCTAGGTCGTAGGTTCGAGCCCTACTCGGGGAGGTGTGGATTTCGGAAGCGGACCATACTGGACCTATATTCTTGAGAACGCAAAGGGCAGGCTCTATATAGGCTCGACCGGCAACCTGACACAAAGAATTACACATCATAACTATCCCTCGAAAGATTTTCCTGCTTTTACGCATAAATATGAACCCTGGAAACTTATTTGGGCTGCCAGTCATCCGACTCGAAGCGATGCTGTTAAGTGTGAGAGGCAAATCAAACGGATGAAATCTGCCAAGTGGATAAGGCAGAATTTGCTCAATTCCGATATATCAGGACATATAGGCGGCTGTTAATCCCGACAAGTCGGGATCGTAGGTTCGAGCCCTACTCGGGGAGATCAAAAAAATCCGCCCTTCCTAGGCGGTATTTTTGGTTTTTCTTTATCAATCACCCAACATCTTCTTGCTTCGCAGAATATGAAAATAATGCTGTGCAAATCGGTGTGCCTCATCGCGGACGTATTGCAGCAGTTTCAGTGCGGGCGAGGTTTTGGGCAATTTCAGCGGTATGAAACATCCCTGTAGGAAAAGTTCCTCCTGCTTTTTCGCAATGGCGGCGATTTTGGGAATCAGCGCCTTCATTTGCTTAAGTGTGGTCTCGGCGGCGTGCAGATGCCCCAGCCCGCCGTCAATCAGGATAAGGTCCGGCCAAAGCTCCTCGCCTGCAAGGGCATATTTGTATCTGCGCCTGACCACCTCTGCAATCATTGCATAATCGTCAATCCCCTCAACGGTTTTTATCTTGAATCGCCGGTAACCGCTTTTGAACGGCCTGCCGTCGATAAATTTAACCAAAGAGCCGACCGATTCAGCCCCGGCGATATTAGCAACGTCAATACCTTCGATAATTCTCACCGGCTGACTGCTTTTCAGTATTTGCTGCAGTTGCACCAGGGCTTCGGTCGGTTCTGCGGCGAATACTTCCGGCTGAACATTCTCATCAGGACTGCCGCGCCGGTCGAGTTTCTCTATCAGCCGGATACGGTCGCGAAACATCGCTGCCTTTTCGTAATCAAACGCCGCTGCCGAGTCCTCCATCTGCTTTTTTAACTGCCGCAGGACGGTCGAGCGCTTCGACTGAAGGAATTTTACCAGGTCTTTAATGATGTTTCTGTATTCCGGCTTTTCGATTTTCGCCGCACAGGGCGCAACACACTGGTTTATACTGTAAAGTATGCAGGGCCGAAAGAACCTCCGCTTTTCATTATCGGCACGGATTTCCAGGTTGCAGCTTCTAAACTTGAATATTTTCTGCATTTCCGTGAAGACCGCCCTCAAATCTTTTGCACCGGCAAAAGGCCCGAACAACCTGCTGCCGCTCGAATGCGGTTTCCTTGTTATGTAAACCCCCGGAAAATCATCGCTTGTGGTGATTTCCAGATAAGGGAAGGTCTTGTCATCGACCAAATCGGTGTTGTATGGCGGGCGGATGTCCTTTATCAGCCTGGCCTCCTGAAGCATCGCCTCGACCTCATTTTTCGTTTCCAGAAAATCAACCGTCTCAACCTTGTCTATCATTTCGGCAATCTTCGGCCCGCGTGAGGAAATCAAATCGCCCGCCGGCTGGAAATAACTTGCGACCCGCGAACGAAGGTTCTTTGCCTTGCCGATGTATAGGACCTTGTCGGCTGAATCCTTCATAAAATAAAGGCCGGCGCTCGCTGGGAAATTTTTTATTCTGTCCCGAATCACTTCGAATTTGTCGGCAATTTTTTTTGGCATATTATTATCTTAACATCAATGTGATATTTTCTGAACACGTTCAAAAAATTTTCTCCTCATAGCTTCAGTAGTGACAAGGGTTAAGAAAATTTGTGAAAAATTTCTGCAAAATTCCCTTTGCACTTCAAACCAAATCGAATATATTCCGCCTTGTGGTTGTTTTTTCGGAAACAACTACATCTTGTCGAACTTTGACGAAATTTACTATATGTTGTGTGGCAGGGAGGCTGTAAAATGTCCTATAAGTTTGACCCCGAAAACCCTTTTAAGAACCAGCAGACGAAGCCGAGAAACGAAGTGAATACTAATACCGCTGAAACAAAAGGGCTAAGGATTGAGCATTTTTTCTCTACTAAAGGCGTTCATCCGTTCGAACAGCTTCGGTGGGAAACCCGTTCAGCAAAAATAACCAACGACGCCGGCGATGCTATCTTCGAGCAAAACAGCATTGAAGTCCCGGCCTCTTGGAGTCAACTGGCAACAAAAGTCGTTTCCAGCAAATATTTTTACGGCGATATCGAATCAGGCCAGCGAGAAAACTCCGCAAAGCAGCTTGTTCACCGCGTCTGCAAGGCCATCGCCGACCGCGGCAAAAGAGACGGTTACTTCGCAACAAATGAGGACGCCGAGGCATTCTATAACGAGCTGACCTGGCTTTGCATCAACCAGTACGGCGCATTTAATTCGCCGGTCTGGTTCAATGTCGGCCTTTTCGATGTTTACGGAATCGCCGGCAGCAATCATAACTTCCGCTGGGACAGCCAGCAGCAAAAGGCCGTCCATTGCGAAAACAGCTACGAATATCCTCAGGCATCCGCCTGTTTTATCCAGTCGGTCAAGGATTCGATGGAAGACATAATGCGCCTGGCTGCCAGCGAGGCGATGCTGTTCAAGCACGGCTCAGGCACCGGCACAGACCTGTCGACCCTGCGAAGCAGCAAAGAGAAACTATCCGGCGGCGGCAAACCTTCCGGCCCATTGAGCTTTATGAGGGTCTACGACCAGATTGCTGCGGTAATCAAATCCGGCGGCAAAACCCGTCGTGCCGCAAAAATGCAATCATTAAAAATAGACCATCCCGACATAATGGAATTCATCACCTGCAAGGCTGAAGAGGAGAAAAAAGCCTGGGCGCTCATCGAGGCTGGCTATACCGGCGAATACAACAACGAGGCATACAACAGCGTGATGTTCCAGAACTCAAACCTTTCCGTCCGCATAACCGATGAGTTTATGCAGGCGGTGGAAAAAGACGCAAAATGGGCAACTTACTCCGTAACAAAGCACGAGAAAGTAGAGGAACATTCCGCCCGCGAGCTTATGAGGCTTATCGCCGAAGGCACGAGAATCTGCGGCGACCCCGGCCTGCAATACCACAGCACAATCAACCGCTGGAACACCTGCCCGGATTCCGGCCCCATCAACGCCTCGAACCCGTGCAGCGAGTATATGTTCATCGATGACTCAGCCTGCAACCTCGCCTCGCTCAATCTTATGAAATTCCGCAAAGAAGACGGCTCATTTGACGTTGCCGCCCTGAAAAAAGCCGTCCGCTTATTCATCATCGCCCAGGAAATCCTCGTCGACAACGGCAGTTACCCCGAAAAATCAATTGTCATAAACAGTCATAAATTCCGGCCGCTCGGCTTAGGTTATGCCAACCTCGGCTCTCTTATTATGAGCCTTGCGCTGCCTTATGATTCTGACCAGGCAAGGGCCCTGGCCGCTACGATAAGCGCGACAATGACCGGCAGCGCTTACGTTACCAGCGCCGAAATCGCCGCAGCCAGAGGCCCCTTCGAGGAATTCGGCAAAAACAAAGATGCGATGCTGAAGGTCATAAATATGCACCGCCAGCACGCCTACAACATCCCCGAATCGCACTGCCCCGACTATCTGCGAAACGCCGCAAAAGACGCCTGGGACGAGGCCTTCGACAGCGGCTCGAAGGTCGGCTTCCGAAACGCCCAAGTAACGGTCCTCGCCCCGACAGGCACTATCGGTTTCCTGATGGACTGCGACACCACGGGCATTGAGCCGGACATCGCTCTGGTCAAATATAAACTGCTCGCCGGCGGCGGGATGCTCAAACTCGTCAACAAAACCGTCCCGATGGCGCTCGAACGGCTTGGTTACAGCGTCGATGAAATCAAGGCGATTTGCGATTACGTCGACGATAAAGAGACCATCGAAGGAACGGAGATATTAAACTCCGACCATTTGCCTGTCTTCGATTGCGCATTCAAACCCCGCAATGGCAAAAGGCACATCCACTATCTCGCTCATCTGAAAATGATGGCCGCCGTTCAGCCTTTTATCTCCGGCGCCATCAGCAAAACCATAAATATGCCAAAAGAAAGCACAACCGAGGAAATTACCGCAGCATATATGGAAGGCTGGAAACTCGGCTTAAAGGCGGTGGCTATCTACCGTGACGGCTCAAAGAAAGCCCAGCCGGTTTCCACCGCTAAACATACAGATACCGGCAAAGCCTCTGCTGAAAGCGCATCGCGACCATTCAGACGCCGCCTGCCGGACACAAGACACAGCATAACACACAAATTTTCAGTTGCAGGACACGAAGGCTATCTGACGGTGGGGCTATATGAGGACGGCCAGCCTGGTGAATTATTTATCACTATGGCCAAGGAGGGCAGCACCGTCGGTGGCCTTATGGATGTAATAGGCACCTGTACTTCAATGGCATTACAGTACGGCGTGCCTTTAATCACCCTCGTTGATAAATTCCGCCACGCACGCTTTGAGCCTGCCGGGATGACCTCAAACAGGGATATACCCTTCGCAAAAAGTCTTATCGACTACATCTTCTGCTGGATGGGCTGCCAGTTCATACCAGGCTATGCCGAGAAAAATACGCCCAACCGCACAGCAGCCCCCGCGGAAAACAAGACCGTAACCACCGCCAGACAGCTTGTTGAGAAAACTAAAGACCTGGCCCAGAAAATCGCCGAGGCCAAAGAAACAAAAGCCAAACCAAAGACTGAAATTCAGGAAATCCCCGCCAAACAGCATTCCGCTTTCCTAAAAGGCAGGCTCTCCGATGCCGCAAACCGGATTAAGACACTGGTCGGCCTGCCCGCCGGCGATGCTGCCGAGGCACCCGCCGCAATGCAGCTCGACGCCTCGGTTATGATGCAGCAGTTCAACGCCCAGTTCGAGCATTTTCAGGATGATGCCCCCGCCTGCGATGTTTGCGGCTCGATTACAGTCCGAAATGGCTCCTGCTACAAGTGCTTCAACTGCGGAAACTCTATGGGCTGTTCGTAACAATTTACTATTTGCTATTTAGCATTTACTATTTTGGATTTGTTTACTCGTGATATAGGGATGTGGGATTTCTATGGCTGCACGGCGTGTCTTTATTCTCGGTGCCGGCTTTTCAAAACAAGCAGGAATGCCTCTTGCTGCCGATATAGCACTTCTCATCCTTGAACAATTTTGCAATCATAATCGGTATGAACGCGAAGAGGCAATTGCATGGTCCAGCAATATCAGAGATCGCCTTGGTTGGCTATATAGGCAACAAAATGGCGTTTTGACAAGTATCAACTTCGAAATGATATTCGACCTTGCCCGGCTCGACATTGAAAAATGGCTTATGGATGACCAAATATCCAACCGCACTTCTGCAATTAGAGTTAAACATTGCAAAATAGCCGAGCACATAGATGCTTGGTTGCAGGAACTGGAGGAAACTCTTCAATCTGTAATCTGGCAGAAACAGAGAGAGGCACAGTTACACTTGGAAGCTATCTCTAACTTCACAAAAATTTTAAGACCTGAGGATACCATACTAACTTTCAATTATGACACGTTGGTTGAGGATTCCCTTACCACCCAACAAAAGCCTTGGTCTCATGGGTTCGCATGCGAACAAACTGGCGGCACAAAAATTCTCAAAATGCATGGTTCCATTAACTGGCTGATTAAGCTCAAGAACGAACATCATTGCCTCAATGATGGGACTCTACTGTTTAGCGAAGATAATCGGAATTACCCCAACCGCAGTGAATTCTATGAACTCATCCGCATTCCGTTTGACCGGATGGGCGAGTTTGTTGACAGAGCTACATGGCAAGAAACCTTCTACGAAATTGGTCTTGCTCCGTTAGGCATGCACAAACCGTTGGACTATCTTCCCGGAAGCAATGAAGTTTGGTTCAATGCGAAAGAGGCTATCGAGAATGCTGAAGAGTTGTGCGTTGTTGGTTTTTCGTTTTCATCTTTTGACACACAGGCACGGTTGTATTTTGCTGGAGTTATGTGTGAACGAGCGAAACACGAGAATTTACCCAAGATGATTACGATTATAGATCCCGACGCAGATAGCCTTCTACTGAACTTCCGTTCGGTTTTTGGCCATTATACTCCGATTAGCATTTATGCCCAATACGCTGAAAATGTTAACTGGTGTAATGTGCTGTTGAGATGATATGCTCGTAAGAGATGGTAAAGTGTTGTGTGAAAAATTTCTTGCCTTTTGCTGTTCGGAGGTCGGCAAATGAGTCACTTTACATCAGGAGCCTTGTTTGACGCTCATCCTGTTTGTGTGATTATTGCCGAAGACAGCCGAAAAGTTTTGCCTTCATTTAGCAACAGTGTCGATTTGATTGTAACGTCTCCGCCCTATGCCGATGCCCGAAAAAAACATTACGACAGTATTCATCCCGATTGTTTTGTCGAATGGTTTAGGGCGTTCCACGAGCCTTTGTGGAACTCACTAAAGCCGCAAGGTAGTCTCGTAATAAATATAAAAGACAAGGTCGTAAACGGCATCCGCCACAGATATGTCTGGCACACGATTGAAATGCTTTCTTCTCTCGGATGGTTTTGCATAGATGATTATATATGGCACAAGCCTAACCCGATGCCCGGATATTGGCCGAGCAGATTGCGCGATGGATGGGAATATTGTTTTCACCTCGCAAAGTCTAAAAAACCGTATATGAACCAGAATGCTGTCCGCAAGCCAATCGGCGAATGGGTCAAAACACGTCTCGCCAGGCTTGGCGAAAATGACTCGACGCGACAGAATTCAGTCAACAAAAGTGGCTTTGGAAGAAACATATCCCGTTGGGTAGGCCAAAAAACCGTTCTGCCCTCGAACGTGTTTTCTTTGCCGCTGGTGGGGGTAAACAAAGGCCATCCCGCCGTATTTCCTCCGGAACTGCCCGCCTTTTTTATCAAACTGCTTTCCCCGCCGAAAGGATTGATTGTTGACCCGTTCGCGGGCAGTGGAATGACCAGCATCGCAGCTATGGAGCTGGGAAGAGATTGTGTCCTGATCGATAATAATGAAGACTATACCAAACTTGCTTTTGAGAATTTGCGGAATATTTGGGAAAAAGATAAAGAATTTGAAATAGAACTCAGATTAAAAGATGCGACAGGCTCTTGCTGTCCTGATAAAAAAGGTATTTCTCCGCTGACAGCATTGCAGATACGGCACGGCCTTATAAAGAAAAGCGTTGACAAACCCGCCCGAAAATTTTCACACGCAGTCTAAGCGTTTTTCAGAATAACGATTCCTCCTGTCTGCTGTAAGGGGTTTAGTTTTTTGGTAATAATACCAATTGAGATTAGAAAATGCGATTGATGTCATTGCGACCCCGATTTATCGGGGGAAGCAATCCGGCTTTTTAGATTGCCACGGCCTAAACGGCCCCCGATAACGACATTCGAGGGCAGGCAGTCCCGCCACAAGGATGGCGGGTAAACCTCGCAATGGCGTGGTCGCCGTCCACCTGCGGCGGATAAATCCACCTTCGGCGGACAAGTGCCGGCGACTGCTAAACGGAGAGATTCTTCACTCCGCTAAGCTTCGTTTAGAGTGACAAAGTGGGTTGCCGGGGTGAGAGGGTTATGTTACGGTAGAAAAAGGCTGAGTCTGCCGCGGCACCGTCAGCAAGGTCAAAACAGGAGACGCTGCCGGATTGAAAGCAGGTCCCCGTTGTCACCAGTTCGGCCTTGTCGGCCAATAAAGCTGTTTTGTGAGGAGGAGGGCTGATTGCTGATAGGTGTCCGTTTGCCTGAGCGAAAAAGGTGGTAGTGTGCGGTATAAAGGCAACCCGCTGCGGTGCTGTCGGCAGACTCGCGCAGAGGAGAAAAGGGCGATTTGATTTTTTTCGAGCAGGCCAGGCCGCAGAGTGTTCGGAGGTCCCTACACCATATACAGTCCCTCTCAATGGTCCCCTCCTTAGGGACCGCAACACAACCTGCGGCCAATGGCCTACGTGAAACCCAGGGTGCGTAACAATTTGCTCGTTACGGTGGCTTATTATATAAGCCGGTCTCCTTGTACAGGAAAAAAACGATTTTTTATGATTCCTTTTGGGACAATCGGCGGATAGCGGGATGTTTAGAGCAGGCCAGGCCGCAGGACGGTCAGCGGTATCTAAAATATTAATATTCCCCCCTAATATTCCCCCCTTCAAAGACCACTTCTCATCCTGCGGCGGTCGGCCTAACAAAGGCATAATGGTTATAACAGCCTGCTCATTACAGGGGTATTTTGGAAAAGCCGGAATCACCTCATCACGGTTTTTTGAACTCGATTTCAAGCTCGTTGTGCATATTCTCTTAAACACCAAAGTCTCCTTATGCAAATCCGTGTCGTTCAAGTCACTGGTATAAATATTAAAAGAAAGCGAGTTGCGGTTCAATGAGGGAAATGATTAGATTTGATTAGGAAAAAGCCAATAAAAAAATTGCTAAGCGTGTGGCGCTGCGTAAATAATTATCTTGTTGTCCTGGCTTTTTCGTAGACGGCCTCAACGGAATTCAATTCTTGCTGAAGTCTTTCCACATTGAGGTCCAAATCGGGATATTTTTTAGCCAGCGAGATGAGGCTTTTGAAATCGGTTCTTATATCACGCAGGTATCTTAAAGCCTTCGGCAGTGTTTGTTCATTCTGGAGATACTTGATTTTCAAATCGAGAGACTTTCGCAACTGGCTGAATCTTAATTCGGCCCTTTTGAATTCCTGCTGTGCCTGCTGGAAGCAGCTATCGGTGACAATTTCGGCTTTGTCGGCGTTCAGGTCGGCGAGAAGCTCCTGGCGTGAGCCGACGACCTTGTCGGCCATTCCGCATTTGCAAGCTTCGTCAGCGGTGAGCGTGAGGAGAGAGTTCTTGGTATTCCAGGTTTTCACAAGGTTCTGCTGGGGTTTTTTATCGGCGGGATTGATGAAAAACCTTTTGCCTTTAGCATCGGAGACCTCTACAACCTCAATATCCTTGTCGACCATAGCCCTTGCGAGGAGCGTTGGACGGTTGCTTCGTTCTGCGAGCGAGGCGAGGTTGGCCCGCCAGATAGAGGCGAATTTTTCTCCGACTGCTTCACCGTAAGCCTTTTTGAGCTCCTGCGGCCCCTGCTCTGAGATAACAATCGGTGTTGCGCCGCCGAGGACGGTGTTATTGGCCATATAGATTTTATTGCAGGCGAGGGTTACGGCGACGCCGGCGGATATAGCGCCGCCATATTTTCCGCCTTTGACGAAGCAGATAGTGCGGCAGTTAGCGGCCTTTGTAATGGCGGCGGAAATCCGCTGTGCCAAATCGAGACGGCCGCCGGGAGTATCGACTTCGAGCAGGATGAAGAGAGGGCCTTCGTCGGCGGCGTCAGCTATTGCCTGCTCCAGTGCGGCGGTTCCAAGTTCGAGCATAATCTGGTCGTCGATGGTTATAACAATGACCTTGTTATTTCTGCCCTGCGGGTCGGGGGTAATATTATAGTCGGCGAGATTGATCGCTATGTCCTGCTTTTCCTGCGTATGGACGGTGGTTTTGCCATTTTCCGTATGGCTTGTTGCATAGCCATGCAAAACTTCATTAGTCTTGCGATGTTTGAAGGTGTCCGCAAAAGAGGCTGAGGCAAGCAACAAAAAAACCGCAGGTATCCAAATGCAGGTATTTTTCATTTGCTGATATTCCCGTTTAGTTTTGATTTTGTCTGACCCTGTTTATAGCAACTGAAAACGCCGACAATTATGCGGTGTAAAAGACGGAAAGTCAATAATAAATTCCGCTTTGGCAAATTACTGGTTTTGCAGGAGGTCTGGTCGCCAGGATTTGGTTCGTTCGAGGGCCTGCTCTTTTCGCCACTGTGCGATTTTTTTGTGGTCGCCGCTTAGTAAGATGTCAGGGACTTTCATATCCCTGAAGATTTCCGGGCGGGTGTATTGCGGGTACTCCAGCAGACCCTCGCTGAAGGATTCTTCCTTGGGGGAGTTTTCATCGCCGAGCGAGCCGGTCAGTAATCTGACGACGGCATCGATGACCGCCATAGCGGCCAGTTCGCCGCCGCTGAGGACATAGTCGCCGATAGAGATTTGCTCGGCATTTAAGCCGATACGGATGCGTTCATCGAAGCCTTCGTAGCGGCCTAAAATCAGGATGAGGCGGTTTTCTTTGCTTAATTCGACGGCTTTTTGCTGGTTGAATTTTTGGCCCTGCGGGGTGAGGAGAATGATGCGGCCTTTTTCGGGGGACAATTTTTCGACGTGCTCAAAACAATCGAAGACTGGCGCGCACATCATAACCATACCGGGACCACCGCCATAGGGGGCATCGTCGACCTTTCTGTATTTGTCGGGGGCAAAGTCCCTGATGTTGGTCAAGACAATATCCACTACGCCCCTGTCCCTCGCTCTTTTCAGTATCGAGTGGTTCAGGGGCGATTCGAACATCTCAGGAAAAAGTGTGAGGATGTCGATTCGCATCGGTTTTTTAGACACGGATTAACACGGATTTACACTGCAAAAAAATACAGAGTTAATTTTTTTAAGCACTTGGCGCCGGTTCGGCTTCGGTTTTGCCTTCGGGTTTTAAGTGGCCGGCGGCGATTTTCTCGGATTTCAGGAAAGGCTTGCCCTTTGCGCGTGCCTTTGTGCGTGCCTGTTTTCGGCTTGCGGCCCTTTCCTTCGCGTATTTATGCTTGATACCCTGGCGAAGCAGGATTTGCGATACGGTGTCGCTCGGCACAGCGCCTTTTTCGAGCCAATATTTTACCCGGTCGACGTTGAGGACGATTTGTTTTGCGGGGTCTTTTTCGATGGGGTCATAGTGGCCGAGCTTTTCAATGATTTTACCGTCGCGAGGAGCGCGCAGCTCAATGGCGTTGATTCTGAAGAACGGCCTGTGCCGTCTGCCCATACGGGTCATTCTGATTTTTACTGCCATAATTTTTCCTTTCTCAAATCGTTTATGATAAATTTCCGTGATTTTACTCAACAATCACGAAACACGTTTACAATGGAGGACGTAGCCGTTGATGAAGATAGCGAAGTTGGCGGGGTCAATACGGGCATCAGCGGCAATCTTTTGTGTCTGCTCATCGGTGAGTTTGTCGACAGATTCCTTCTCGGCGGGGGTCATTATGGCCACGGCTTTTTTAAGCTGCTCAAGCTCCTCAATGCTCGGTGAGACCAGCATCGCCAGCTCGCTGTCGCCCTTGATGTCCTGAAACTGTGTCCTGACCATTCTGCCGTAATCGCTGCCGGCGAATTTGGCGAGCCTGCCGAGGTATTCATCGAGCGAGATTTTGGGTTTTATATACGTTTTATTTTTCCTCTGCGTTTGATAATTTGTTTTCTTCTTGAGCGTTGCTTGATTTTTCTGCCTGAGGACATAGCAGCGCCGAGGGTTTCCATATTGAGGCCGCCTGAGAACAGGCTGCGCAGGCCGCCGAGTTTACCGCCGGCCAGGGCTTTCATCGTATCGCGGCTGCGTCTGAAAGTTTTTACCAGGCCTGCAACATCTTCGGGCTTTGTGCCGGAGCCTGCGGCGATGCGTCTGCGTCTTGAGGAGTCGATGAGGTCGGGTTCCCGCCGCTCGTGAGAAGTCATAGAATGGACGATGCCCTCGATGTGTTTCAGCTCTGCGCCGTCGATGTCAAGCTCGTCCATCTGGCCTGCCATACCGGGCATCATTTTGAGCATATCCTTCATACCGCCCATTTTTTTGACGGTCTGCATCTGCTTGAGGAAGTCATCGAAGCCGAAACTGCCTTTGGCGATTTTTTTCTGGAGGTTCTGGGCCTCTTCGACGTCGAACTGCTCCTGGGCTTTTTCGACGAGGGTTACGATGTCACCCATACCGAGGATTCTGCCGGCCATACGGTCTGGGTGAAACTCTTCGAGCTTGTCGAGTTTTTCGCCGACCCCGATAAACTTGATGGGTTTTCCGGTTACGGCCTTGACGCTCAGTGCCGCTCCGCCGCGTGCGTCGCCATCGAGTTTTGTGAGGATGACGCCATCGAGCTCGAGCCGCTCGTTGAAGGCCTTTGCGGAGTTGACGGCGTCCTGGCCGGTCATTGAGTCGCATACGAGATAAATCTGATGGGGATTAACGGCGTGTGCCACGTTGGCGACCTCGGTCATCATATCTTCGTCGATGTGCAGTCTGCCTGCGGTATCGAGTATCACCACGTCGAAACCATTTTCGCGGGCGTGGTTGAGGGCGTTCTTTGCGACCTTGACGGAATTTTTGCTGTCTTCGCTGTAAGTGGTTACGTTTAACTGCTGGCCGAGCGTGATTAGCTGCTCTACGGCTGCGGGTCTTTGCAGGTCATCGGCGACCAGCAGGGGTTTTTTGGCCTTTTTTTCGACGATGTATTTTGCGAGTTTTGCGGCGGTGGTGGTTTTGCCGCAGCCCTGCAGGCCTGCGAGCAGGATTACGGTTGGGCCGGGCGAAACGAAATATATGTTGCTGTCGACCGGGCCCATAAGCTCGGTGAGCTTGTCGTTGACGATTTTTATCATAACCTGGCCGGGATGCAGGCTTTTTATGACCTCGGCGCCAACGGCGGCGTCGGTAACGTCCTTGCAGAATTTTTTCACCACCTGATAATTGACGTCGGCTTCGAGAAGTGCCTTGCGGACCTGGTGCATAGCATCCGAGACGTTGGCTTCGGTGATTCTGCCTCGGCCTGAGAGCGACCTGAAAACTGAATTGAGTTTTTCGGTTAAAGATTCAAACACTGGTTACACTCTGCAATATAGAGATTTTAAGCCCTGCGGCAAAAAAGGGATTGTAATGCAATTTGGCCGATTTTGCAAGGGCTATGAGCGAAAAAACGAAAATCAGCGATAATTAGGTTCGGGCGGGGTGGTTTGCGGCGATTTTCGCGGTTTTGGTCTTTTCTTCATCGGGCGGCGGTGATAAAATCTTAAAGCATTTATCAAAAAAGCGGTGTGTAGAAATGCGGAAGGTTTTGAGCAATGACGGTGCAGTTGAAGCAGGAACAGAAGAAGACGACTTTCGAGCAGATTGAATTTGCGGGGCGGATAATTGTCCTTGCGATTGGGATGCTGCTGATGAGCCGCAACTTAGGCAATATGTTCATCGGCACGCGCGAGGACAACAGCTCGCTGTACAGTCTTTTTGCCCGCAATCATATTCGATACGGACTTGGGCAGACAAAACTATTTAATGTCTGGGAGATTGTCGGGTCCCGGCCTGAAGGCGTTTATCGTTATCTGAATCATCCGCCGCTGATGTCGCTGGGGATGACAATACCGATGCTCGTATTCGGCGACCACGAATGGGTTGAGCGTTTAGTTCCGATTGCTATGACGCTGGGCAGTGTGTGGATGTTAATGGTCATCATAAGCAGGATGCAGTCGGCGACACTTGCGCTGCTGGCGGGTCTTTTTTACGTGACGTTCCCGATAAACGCTTACTTCGGGCAGGTAGTCGACCATGAGCCGCCCGTTCAGTTTTTCAGCCTGCTGATTCTTCACGGCTACCTTCAGTGGTCGGGGATTTATGGTAAAGGGTATTCGCGAAAAGCCGGGGCTGCGTATTATATAGCGGGGACCGTGCTTGGCATCGGGACAGGGTGGGCCACCGTGATTATGGCGGGGCTGGTCTGGGTATGGAATGTCTGCCGCTCTTTTCGCGAGCCGGCGGTTCGTCCCCTTCTATTATGGCTGACGGTGGTACCCGCTGTTTCGCAGGCGGCGGTTATAATCCATATTTTATGGGGATTAGGCTGGAAAGCCGGATGTTTGCTGGACCTGTTCACATCGCGGACAGCCGGCTTACAGGATTCGATAAAATGGGGAGAATGGGCGAAACAGAACTGGGGATGGATGAGACAGAACTTCACGCTGTTCGGTTTCGCAGCGGCGCTCATTTATCTTTGGATTATTCCCACAATACTTTTGTTTATGGGTCCCGATTCGCCTTTCCGGCAGATTGTCCGAAACAGGACTTCGGTTATGCCGATTTTATTGACTTTGCTGCACGGGGCGATATGGCTGGTTGTGTTCAAGCACCAGTCGGGGATACATGAGTACTGGCAGTATTTTTTCGGGCCGTTTATTGCAGCTTCAATGGCAGTTGCGGTATTTACAGGATTTATATTTTTTTCGGGGCTGCTGCCGCGTGCGGCTGTGTGGGCTGCGGTTCTGCTGATACTTCTGCCAATGCCTTCTTTTTCAGAGTCTATCAATATGTACAACCAGGTTATGATTCGGAATTCGCCTGATTACGTAAGGCACATAAACAATATAGCGACAATTTACAGGAAGCTCGCCGAGGTCGTGCCACCCAGGACGGCGATAATGACATCGGAGAGCTACCGGTTTCCGTACAAATTCGGAAACTACGAATATTACTGGTTTAACGGAAGGGCGTTATATTATGCCAACAGGCCGGTGGTCTGCTCGACCGACATCAAAGAAATCGAGGCCAATCGTCAGGGCTGTGCCGCATACGTGCTGATGGTAACCGATGACCCGAATACGCACCGCCTCGAGCAGCAGCTCAACTCGAAGTATAAACCGGCGTGGACGGATAAAACATATACTATCTTTTTTTTGAATTCCAACGCAGCCGGCTATTCGGGGCACGACCTGATACCAAAAAACTGATGCCGCCACAGGCAAACAGGAGAGAATGTTTGGTGCAGTTGAAACAGGAACAGAAAAAAACGACTGTTGAGCAGGTTGAATTTGCGGGGCGGATAATTGTTCTTGCGATTGGTATGCTCTGTGGCTTAAGTTTTTTTCAACCAAAATGCGCATCTCCGCCCAATTATAGGGAAACTCTACGTCTCTATATTGTAGGAAGCAAAATTTAATAAAAAAACTTATCTGCCGTAGTCCCGATTTAAGCGGAATGAAAGCGGAGGCAGTGATTGTCTGTCTTGGGCGGAAAAATCAATCAGAAAAGAGTTAATTATGCAAAACGAACCCAATTTTTCAAAAAGTCGAATGTTTATAACCTTAATAAAAACAAGTAATTACAACAAAAAACGGCAAAAGGACACTTGGTCAAAACGAACCCAAACGAACCCAATCTTGCCCGCCTTTTACCCGCCTATGGCGGGATGGCGGGTTTATCCGCCTCCGGCGGACTTGTCCGCCGTAGCCCCCGTCCTTCGTAGCTTTAGCGAAGAAGGATTGGCGAAGGCGGATTTAAAAGGCAGGACGGGGTCTGCGCAGGTGCATCAAACATACGCCGAGGGCCAGGAACATTACGGTGACGGGTTCGGGGTTTGCAATCGTAATCTGAAAATTGTTCAGCGTGCCGGTGTCGGCGTAATAGGCATCGTAGACTTGCAGCCGCCATTGGCCGAAAGCGTCCTGCCCGTCAAAAGCGGACAGTTTAAAAGGCTCGACAGGCCTGAACCGGCCTGTAAAAGGAGGCACACCCTGCTCGATGGGGACATCGGCTTCATCATCGAAGACGGTTTGCGTATAGTTCGCACCTTTGAAGAAACCATCATACTTATTCAGACATATTCTGCTGGTATTTGCCGGGTTTACCAGAAAAATCTGCAAATCGAACACGTTTGTGTGGGTTATACTGATTTCGGCATCGAGGTCGGAAATGATTCGATGTTCCGGGATATTGATGACCGCATCTTCCGCCCAGCTTTTGTCGAGGATAGATATATTAAAATCGCCGCCATAAACCCGCACTGTATCGGCAGAAATATTTGCCCCGACCCCCAAGGTGATTGCAAAAATGACAGCAATCCGTCTCACCACGCTGCGAGAATCCCTTCCCGGCAAACAGGTAACGAGTTAAAAACGAACTATTGTCCTGCAAATCCTGTTTATATAGCGGCCACCGCTGCCCTGTCAAAATATTTTCGCCAAAAAACCCAAATAAATTTCAGCGTTCGGCAATCTTATGCTGCCCCCTATCCGCTATCCGCTGATAACCGTTATTTTACTTCAACGACCGAGTTGAATTCGCCGAACGGGTTCATTTCTGTCTGCACGTTGTATGGGTCCTGCTGCCAGCGGCCGTCCACAACCAGCCTGTAGCGGTATTTGCCCGGCGGCAGGTTCAGCTTGGTCTGCCAAACGCCGCTGGTGCCGACCTTGTCCATTGGCGTATCCTCCGGCTGCCAGTTGTTAAAGTCGCCCGCAATCTGAACCATCCCCGCACGCGGATACAGCGTTACAAACACAATCGCCTCGTTTACCTGATTTACCCCGTAATAATCGGAAAGTTTTGTCTCGGTGTCAGCCGGTTCTGCCTCAGCTTGCGGCGTCTGCAGCGGCTGTGGCGCCTGCGGTACCTGCTGCACCTGTGCAACTCTTATCGCAGGTTTCGACGCCTCCAGCAACTCGTCTGCGCTTGCGCTGATGGATTTCAACTGGCTGGCCAGTGAGCTTACCAGCTCTCTGCGCTGCTGCTGCGTCTCCGAGGCAATTACTTCCTCGGCAAGTGTGCGAAAATCAATGTGTCCCTTGCTCGCAGGGTCATATTCGGTTATGGGCTGGCCGAAACTCGACGCCTCTTTAATCTTGGTGTTGAAATTTACGATGGTCGTGAACATCTTGTCGGCGAAATGCTTCCGCAGCTCCGCAAGAATCTCGCGTGCCATTTTTGTCCTTATGTCATACATACTCGCCAGCACCCTGACGTTTACCTCGTGGTTGCATCGCTCGCAGAGGATGTTCAGGGTTTCGAGCTGCTTGCTCAGGCCGTGCAGCGAGAAGTAACCTGTCTCCACGGGGACAACAACGTCACTGGCCGCCCTGAGAGCGTTGAACGTCAGAAGCCCCACCGCCGGCGGGCAGTCAATTATGGCGTAGTCATAGCCTTCGTCTACTCCGCTGAGGATATTTTTCAGACAAAGTTCACGCTCGGACACGCCGGTCATCTGCTGGTCGAAGGCGGCAAGGTCGATACTCGCCGGCGCAAGCTGCAGGTTGTCGTTGATTTCCCACAGTATCTCCTCGAGCCTGATAGGCTCGTTTCTGTCGCTGCTGATAAGCACATCGTAAATGCTCTGCTCGATTTGCTCTTCCGGCACAGCCAGCCCGACCGCGCAGTGTGACTGCGGGTCCATATCGACCAGTAATGTCCTCTTGCCCAGCTCCGCCAGTGCGCTTGCCAGGTTTATCGATACCGTTGTCTTGCCACAACCGCCTTTTTGATTAACGATTGCTATCGTTCTCATATTTTTTCTCCCGCGTTAAAAAAACCGCTCCAAAAATCTTCTTTTTTCGCAAAAAGTTATCGTTTCAATGCTAAAAACAGGGAATAAGTTATGCATTTATTTTATTATTCGGCTAAATTTCGCAAAAAACTTTATATTTTTTATAGGACGACCCGATAAAAAACCAAAAACAGTATTGAAAAACAGGATTTCCGCCCCTGTTTTGGCTGTCCGGTATGCTTAAAACCCACTTTTCAGTGCTGTTTTTGTGGTTGAAATTCGCGTTTTTTATGTAAAATTTGCGGTGTCCTGAAGGGTTTTTCTGACAAAATCGAGGAAGCGGGAGGCATAAGCGCCATTGACGATTCGGTGGTCTGCCGAAAGCGTCATACTCATAATTTTGCGTATAACAATCCCGCCATTGTCCGGCACAGCGGTATCAATTATTTGGCCGATGCCAAGAATGCTGCACTGGCCCGGCACGACAATCGGTATAAACGACTCAACGCCGAAAGCGCCGAGATTGCTGATGGTGATACAGCCGCCCTCAAGGTCGGCGGGCGTCAATTTATTGCTGCGGGCCTTTTCAATCAGCCGCTTGGTATCATTGGCAATCTCAATCACGCTTTTCTTCTGCACCTCTTTGACCACCGGCGCAACAAGCCCATCCTGCAGGTAAATCGCAAGCCCGATGCCGGCATCACTCGGCATCATAATTTCATCACCATCAAGCCGGCCGGTCATAATCGGGAATTTTTCCAGCCCGATTGCGACCGCACGCATAATAAAATCATTGAACGAGATTTTATCCTCGCCGCCGTTCATCCTGGCCCGCAGTTCGACAAGCCCCGTAACATCCGCCCTGACCGTAAGATAAAAGCACGGTATCTCGCGCTTCGACCGCAGCATCTTTTGTGCGGTTATCTTTTGCAGCCTGCTCATCGGCACAACAGAGCCGAGTTTAATCTCTGTCACCGGTGCGGCTTCCATCTTTTGCCGGGACGCTGTTTTGGTTTTTCTTTTGCTGCCGGCGGGTTCGGCTTTAGGCGAGGTCAGTAACTTGCGGGAAATTTTTTCATCTTTGCCTGCCAGTATCATTACCGTCTGTCCCACCGGTATAGTCCCGCCTGTCTCCGCAAGTATATATCTCACAAAACCGTCCGCCGGCGACTCCACCTCGACTGTGGCCTTGTCGGTCTCGATATCAAATATTACATCGCCCTTTTTGACCTCATCGCCTGCTTTGACCGAATAGCCGACAACAGTCCCCTCCTCCATCGTCTGCCCGAGTTTTGGTAATTTTATTTCTACAACCATTACAGAAATCTCGTTATCAGGTTATACGGTTTAGGGTATAGTTATACTTCACCGGCGTCAATGTTTTTTTCGGCGATTTGCCCGCAGGCCGATGTTCCTTGTTGCTTTATAAAGTTTAAATTGTAAAATTTCGAGCTATATGGCCAACGACGAAAAAGTGCTGGTTGTCGAACGCAAGGTCATCGAACAGGCCGGGATGTTTCAAGGCCTTATGTTCGACGTCGACCGCTATCTCAAAAATATCTTCGTCCCCGGCGTCCCGCGATTCCTGCCTCGCTCGCAGGTAGAAAAAGACCCCTCCTACAAGCAGCTCATTCCTTATGTGATTATGACTCACAACGGCAAATACCTTAGCTACGTCAGGGGAAAGAAAGCGGGTGAAACCCGCCTACTCGGCCTGCGCTCCATCGGCATCGGCGGCCATATAAATCCGATTGATGCTGATAATAAGTCTTTATTTGCTTATGCGCTCTTATACGATAATTATCTCGCTGCCGTTAAGCGTGAAGTGGCTGAGGAAGTTTCCGTAGAAACAGCCCACACCGACAGCATTGTTGCCCTGCTCAACGATGACTCCAACGAGGTTGGCCGTGTCCATCTCGGCGTAGTCCACTATTGGCAGTTGGACGCCCCGAAGGTCAATAAGCGGGAGCAGATGATTACGCAAATGGCCTTTATGACGCCCGCCGAGCTTCAGCAGATTGCCGACACTCTGGAAACATGGTCCAGCCTGTGCCTGCCCCACCTCGCAGAAATGACAAAACCCACCGCTAAAACGCCATCTTGAGCAACAAACCGCCGGAAACGAAAACAGCCAACGATCGGATTCGAACCGATAACCCCCGGTTTACAAAACCGGAGCTCTACCATTGAGCTACGTTGGCAGACTACCATAACTCTTTAGAGTATAATAACTTTTGGTAATAGCCGTCAACCATCTTGTTTGCTCATATTGGGATGGGAAAGGAACATTGTATCCCCCTTATTAAGGATAAGATGTATGACCGATATGTGTTACCAAAAGGTAAAAAACTATGGCGGGGGCTGGGGGGAAAGCCTCTGCCCGCGATGAGCTTGTCGAACCTGCCGCCAAAGTCCTATTAAGTAAAAATGCCTTGAAAAAATATGACCCTCAAAAAACCATAGCAGATTTCTTAAGGGTCTGGCAATGAAACCTTTAACCTATTTCGAACAAATTATACGTATGCCAAACAAAGCTGACAAGTTCGATTTGAGATTGAGGCTGGTAAAACACGCCATCACGGAAGGCATAAAGCCGACCGCAAGGTTGTTCGGCGTTACCCCGATACTTCGGGGTTCGCAAGTGGCTGCGGCGTTATCAGCAGGAACGGCTGGCGGGGCTCAATGAATTGCCCAGGATACCGCTGAGTTGTCTCCATAAGACCTCGCCGGCGATGGAACTTCGGGCTGAAATCCCTCTGCCCGCCACATTCTTGTCACTGTCGGAAGGCAATGAATCTCTGTCTCATCCTGAAAGACCAATGCTTCTTTGGCATCGGGCTTCATCACTTTTTTCAAGCGGATAAGGGCTTTTTTGGTCTTTTCGTATGTGGCTTTGTCCCGTCTGCCTTTGAGGGTATGCCTGGGACAATGAACAGACAGTTACGGAACACATCCGCTGAAGACGTTGTGAAACGTAAGTTGTCCAATTCGTCCCATTGTTTTTCCGTAAGTTTTATTCCATAGCCCATAACGACCTCTTTGGCGGTCCTGCCGTCATTAGAAAGGTCATCATTAACAGGCAAATTCAATAAGTCTTTTTGCGTTTCTACTTAGTACTCCATCACAGATGATTTGAAGGGTTGTCATACTGAGTCGAAGACAAAACATCCGGCCATATTAAGGAAAGATTCTTCACCCTGATAAACGGCATCAGGGTTCAGAATGACATGTTTTTGTGGTGCGGGGCGCGGATTGCGCATGTCGTATTGCGGGGGTGAGGGTTAAAAAAAATAAAGAAACTCTCCGTGTGGGATAACACCAAACGTTGGCACAATTTCCTCACGCCCCCCGTCCGCTGAGCGGCAGCAGGTTATTCGGGTGCTTTTTGTTTTTATACGGAGCGGGCCGGTGGTTTAAGCTCTGCCGATGGACTTCAGGTACCTTTTGTCCTTGCGAAGTCCCATTCTCGAGGCTTTCTTCTTTACCGCATCGGTGGCACGGCCTATCTTGGCCGCTATCTTAGAGGTTGGGTTCTTCGGGAAAAGCCTCTTGAGCAGGTTGACGTCACTTTTGGACCACGTGCCCCTTGGAGATTTTTTCTTAGCCATTTTTGCTTCCTTTCATTTTCGGTTTTAATAAGTCCCTCAGTTCCGAAAATACCAAACTAAGTGTAATTTATGAGAGATTATCCATAGTGTCAAGTCTTTTTAGAGAAAAAACAGAAAATATCCTTAACAAATATCCCCGGCTGGGGGTCTGCGAGGGGCGGCGGCGGCGACATAAGGCGGCACTTTACAATGGGTAATTTTGCGGGTATAGTTAAAGTTTGCTATGGCGGAGAACCTGGAAAATTCGGTTGGAATTGTGCAGACATATACTGCCAGGGTGGTAGAGCAGGATAAGCCTCTTAGGCTTGATTGCGGCAAAACGCTGGGGCCTATTGATGTGGCTTATGAGACCTACGGCAGGCTCAATGAGGCCCACGACAATGCGGTGCTGATTTGCCATGCCCTGAGCGGAGATGCGCACGTTGCCGGTTTCCACAGTCCAAGCGACAAGAATCCGGGGTGGTGGGATATTATGGTCGGGCCGAGCAAAGGGATTGACACTAATAAATATTTTGTAATTTGCTCGAATTTACTGGGCGGATGCAGCGGGACGACTGGGCCGCGGTCGATTAGCCCTGCGACGGGCAAGCCTTACGGGCTGGATTTCCCCATAATAACCATAGCGGATATGGTCAGGGTGCAGAGGCTGCTGTTAGATAAGCTGGGCGTAAAGAGGCTTTTGGCGGTAATCGGAGGGTCGATGGGCGGGATGCAGGTATTGCAGTGGTCGCTGGAGTATCCTGATTTTGTCAAAGCCGTTATACCAATCGCTACTACTGCACATCTTGGAGCGCAGTCGGTAGCGTTCGATGCGGTGGGACGAAATGCGATACTGGCAGACCCGAATTTTGCCGGCGGACAATATAAAGAAGATGGCGGTCCGGACAAAGGGCTGGCAATAGCGAGGATGATTGGGCATATAACGTATCTGTCGGAGCAGGGTATGCATGAGAGGTTCGGCAGGAGACTGCGAGGTGCCGACCGCTACAGTTATGATTTCAATTCCGAGTTTGCGGTCGAGACGTATCTGGACTATCAGGGCCAGTCTTTTGTGGAGAGGTTCGATGCCGACAGTTATCTCTATATAACCAAGGCGATGGATTATTTTGATTTGGCAAAGGACTACGGCTCATTGGCCAAGGCGTTCGCAAAGGTCAAGAGCAGATTTCTTGTAATCAGCTTCACAAGCGACTGGCTTTTTACGCCGGCACAATCCGAAGCGATGGTTGACGCGCTGATTGCTAACCGCAAGGACGTCAGTTACTGCAATATTGCCTCGCCATACGGCCACGATGCGTTTTTATTAGAGCCGGAGACGCTGGGAGCGTTCATTTCCGGTTTTTTGCAGGCGACTCACCGGCCGGGAATAAGTTTCGGGATGGGGCCAAAAAGCGAAGTCAAAGACTCATCGCATCGGCAACTTGATTTACGGCGGACAAGGGTCGACTATGAGCTGATTGAGTCACTGATAGAGCCGAACAGCATCGTTCTGGACATCGGCTGCGGCGATGGGGAATTGCTGCTGCGACTCGCTGAGGACAAAAATATAAAAGGAGAGGGCATTGAGTTTGACCAAGGCCATGTGCTGGCCTGCGTGAATCGCGGGCTATCTATTATCCAGCGAGATGTCGAGCGGGGGCTGGGCAACTATGCGAATAAAAGTTTCGATGCGGTGATATTATCGCAGACGCTGCAGACGCTGAAAGACCCGGAAAAGGTTTTTGCGGAACTGCTGCGAATCGGCAAAAGGGTAATTGTAAGCTTTCCCAATTTTGCACATTGGCGGTGCAGGGCGCAGTTATTCTTTTCAGGCAGGGCACCTGTAACGAGGCAACTGCCTTTCGAGTGGCACAATACGCCGAACATGCACTGCCTGTCGCTGAAGGATTTCGAGCAGTTCTGTGAAAAACTCGGTGCGAGAATAGAAAAGAAGATACCGCTGATTAAGACCAGTGTCAGTCCGGTGAGGTTTGCGCCTAATCTTTTTGCCGAGCAGGTGGTTTACGTAACAAGCAAGGATTGATTTATGGAGCAGATTGAACGTATAGGGGTGTCATTGGAGAAGAAATTACTGTCGGCTTTCGATGAACTCATCAGTGAGCAGGGTTATCAGAGCCGTTCTGAGGCGATTCGCGACCTGATACGCCAGCAGTTAAACACCCGGCGGGTGAGCGACCCGAAGGCGGAGGCGGTGGCCGTTGTGTATCTTGTTTACGACCATCATTCGACAAAGCTGATGGAGAAGCTGACCGACCTGCAGCATTCCTGTCTTTTGCAGATTGTCTGCTCTATGCACATTCATTTAGACGCCCACGACTGTATGGAGATAATCGTGTTTCGAGGGGCTGTCGGGCAGATAAATAAGGTGGCGGAAAATATATTGAGCAAAAAAGGGGTCAAGCTCGGCAAGGTCAGCTTTATAACAACGGAGCTTGACAAATAGCAGGGCCGGCTGGTTTAATGAGGGTTTCGGGCGATTAGCTCAGTTGGTTAGAGCGCACGGATCACACCCGTGAGGCCACTGGTTCGAATCCAGTATCGCCCACTGCCGGAAGGGTCAAAGGAAAAGGTCTGGCTGAGAAATGATTAAATTTCGATGCAACCACTGCAATTACGGATATGAAGTTCCCGACACATTCGCCAATAAAACAGGAGTATGCACCAGATGCAAGCAGCGGATTCAAATCCCGGCCAAATCGCAGGATGAGTCGGTTATAAAAATTCGCTGTCCGGCCTGCAAGCAGAAGATGGGCGTGCCAAAGCAATACGCAGGGAAGAAAGTCCGCTGTGCCAAATGTAAGCAGTTGATGAGGATTCCGCCGCCAGATGCAGATTCTGCCGAAATCAGCAAGGTTATGGCCGCAGCAGGCGACAATCTATTTGAGGACAATATAACCGAAAAAATGTTCGCTTCGGAATCTCGTGAACCAAGTGCCAACGAATTTACATTCAAGCCTGTTGAGCGGCCCAAATCCCCACGACAGGAAATCGAACGGGACATCAGTAGAGGTTTCGGAACTGCCGACAGCGAACCCGTGCAAAGTAAACATCCGGAACCAACAAGGGGTCTCTACAGAATTCCGCTGGGGCTTCTGGCAAGTTTCGGTTTTACCATCGGCGCTGCAATACTCTGGACGATAATTGCGTATTTTGTCGGCCTCAGATGGGTACAGTTTTTGTGTATTGCAGTGGCAGCCTCGGCGGGATACGGACTTGCGTTGTTCATAGAAGAACGAGGCATAGGGCTGGGGTTGATAGCCGTGCTTATCGGATTATTCGGGATATTCTGCGGTAAAGGTTTTTTGGCTGAATGGGTTGTTAAGCCTCGCCTCCAAAGCACAATCGTGGAGAAGGCGGAAACAGACGAGAATGCCCAACTTACGGAAGAGGAAATCATAAGACGATGTGAAGACCCTAACTGTCTGAACGAGGCGGCACTTTTTCAGATTATTGACTCCAATGAATTCGAGAAAAATTTTGCACAGAAAATGCCTCAACCCTCTTTTAATTTTCGAGAATTAATGTCCCAATCGCAGCAGATTGCAACACAAACAGCAGCGAAAGCCAGAGAAATGGTCAGCAGATGGACGCCTGAACAGAAACGCAAGGCGATAATAGCCCAGTTTGAAAGAAATAAACAAATGTCCCGGCAGATGCGGCCGGTAAAAACATTATTAACCTCTGTCATAGCCTTTATTTGTTCTTTCTCGCTTTTAGATTTTATTTTCATTCCTGTAGGACTGTGGAGCGCTTACAAAATCGGAGCCGGCGGTTAACGGCAGCATCCCCATCCTTTATTCACCGCCTTGGGCAAAACAAAATTTGCCTCCGCTATGTCGCAATGAGGTTACGCCGGTTTATTCGTTTTCTGACTGAAGCTGCCGGGCATCAAGACGGTCCTTTTCACGTCCCGTGGACATTTTGTTTTTTATCAAATCCGCCCTGGAAATAAAAGGCACAAGAATACCGTCGATATCCAACTCCTGACGGTTCTTATATGCACTGCCAAACTCAACTCCATCTACTTTTGTAATAATGTCGATTCTGCGTGGAGCGACGCCGATCTGAAAGATAATGCCTTCACAGGCAAACGTCATTTTATCAATCTGATGCAAAGGGGCGCCGAATTTTTTGAGAACGTTGTAAATCTTTTCTGAGTTGTTTGCTGCAGCCAATACCCAAATGTCCATATCTCCGGTCGCCCGAGGATAGCCATACGCTCCGAGGGCGTATGCGCCAACAACAAGGAAACTGACGTCACCGGCTTTTAATAACTGCAACATTTCTTTGTAATCTTCGTTCAGCACTTGTATCACCTGTAAGCGACCATAGCTCGCGTGTTAGCTCCCAAACAAACGTCACACGTTCTGCATAAGGCAGATTAACGAAATTGGAGACGTTGTCGCTACCCGAAACGATTCTGGTCTTAGTGCGGTCAACCCGGTTTATAGAGGTGCGCCTTTCCATATCAGCTATTTTATCCTATGATGTTCTTGAAAGCAATATCAATGTGGTACAGACTTGCGCAAAGGAAAAGGCCGGGTGGTGTTGCCGCCCGGCCTTTATAATTCCTGGCGATACCTACTCTCACCCCGAAGGACTACCATCGGCCCGACGAGCTTAGCTTCTGTGTTCGGAATGGGAACAGGCGTTACCTCGCCGGTATGGTCACCAGGAAATTCGTTATCCCACACCTATTTTGGAAAATCACGCAGGTCTGTAAATAAACAGATTGGTTCGTATTCCAATTCACTTTACTACAGTTGCTGCGATCAATCAAAATAGGTGCGGGACTGATTCAAAATAATATGCAAGATGCAGAACGAGCACAAAGAAAACACGCGTCCTGCCCACATCAACCAAAGATTGATATGGTCAAGTAATCGAGCGTTAGTACCGGTTAGCTCAACGCATTTCTGCGCTTACACATCCGGCCTATCGACCTCGTAGTCTACGAGGGCTCTTCATCCCGCACCTATTTTCGACCAGGGTATGAGCTTTTGACTCAGTTCTGGGCAAAAATAGATGCGGGAAAGGAATCCTTATCTTGGGGTAGGCTTCACGCTTAGATGCTTTCAGCGTTTATCCTTTCCCGACATAGCTACCCGGCGGTGCCCCGAGCGGGACAACCGGTACACCAGCGGTCAGTGCTTCCTAATCCTCTCGTACTAAGGAAACAACCTCTCAAGATTCCTACGCCCACAGCAGATAGGGACCGACCTGATTCGCATCGGTCTGAACCCAGCTCGCGTACCACTTTAATCGGCGAACAGCCGAACCCTTGGGACCGCCTTCAGCCCCAGGATGTGATGGGCCGACATCGAGGTGCCAAACCTCCCCGCCGCTATGAACGCTCGGGGGAGATAAGCCTGTTATCCCCGGAGTACCTTTTATCTGTTGAGCGATGACCCTTCCACACAGAATCACCGGATCATTAGGTCCTGCTTTCGCATCTGCTCGACCTATAGGTCTCACAGTTAAGCACACTTATACCCTTATGCTCTAAGCGTGATTGCCAACCACGCTGAGTGTACCTTTGAACGCCTCCGTTACTCTTTGGGAGGCGACCGCCCCAGTCAAACTGCCCACCAAGCACTGTCCGGCGCCCGGATTCACGGGCCGCCGTTAGGTGACTAACGTAGCAAGGGTGGTATTTCAACGTTGGCTCAGCCCTGACCGGAATCAGGGCTTCATCGCCTCCCACCTATCCTACGCATGATACGCCAGGCATCAATACCAGGCTACAGTTAAGGTTCACGGGGTCTTTCCGTCTTGCTGCGGGTACGTGGTATCTTCACCACGAGTACAATTTCACCGAGTCCGTCCTTGAGACACTGCTCCAGTCGTTACGCCGTTCATGCACGTCGGAACTTACCCGACAAGGAACTTCGCTACCTTAGGACCGTCATAGTTACGGCCGCCGTTTACTGGGGCTTCAGTCGCCAGCTTTGCAGGATTACTCCCACGGACCGGCTTCTTTGACCTTCCAGCACCGAGCAGGCGTCATTCTCTATACATCCTCTTTACGAGTTAGCAGAGAACTGTGTTTTTGATAAACAGTCGCCAGAGCCACTTCACTGCGTCCTCAGCATTTGCTTAATGTTACTCAAGCAAACCCGGAGGAACCCCTTATTGCGAACTTACGGGGTCAAATTGCCTAGTTCCTTAAGGACGGTTCTCTCGAGCGCCTTAGGATATTCTCCTCGCCTACCTGTGTCAGTTTTAGTACGGATATGCGTCGTTGTCCTGTTTGAGGTTTTTCTTGGCGGTGGGTCCAGCTGCTCAGGCATCACAAATCGGCCCTCGCGGTCCTCTGACGCCTTGCGCCGGTGGATTTTCCTGCCGGCAGCATCAGAGGCACAATAGCCACTACTAATCGGCTTCCAGCCTTTCTCGCCGCGTCACCCCCACAGTTCAAGCCTTCGACACATAGTGCAGGAATATTAACCTGCTGTCCATCGTCTACGCCTTTCAGCCTCAACTAAGGGTCCGACTAACCCTGGGCGGATTTACCTTCCCCAGGAAACCTTAGGCTTTCGGCGACCAGGATTCTCACCTGGTTTATCGTTACTCATGCCAGCATAATCACTTGCTGCCGCTCCACCACTCGTTACCGTATGGCTTCAACGCTGGCAGCAACGCTCTCCTACCGCTCATCCCGCACCTACTTCGACATTTCATAGCCAACAGTTTGTTTCTGTTGATTAGTATCGGGCGCCAAATCGGCGCCGGTTGCTACAAAATAGCGAAGTAGGTGCGGGACAAACCCGCAGCTTCGGCATCATGCTTATTCCCGATCATTATCGGCGCCAAACTGCTCGACCAGTAAGCTATTACGCACTTTTTAAATGGTGGCTGCTTCTAAGCCAACATCCTGGCTGTCACAGCAATTCGACTTCCTTTAGAACTCAGCATGATTTCGGGGCCTTAGCTGGCGGTCTGGGTTGTTTCCCTTTTGACCATAGAGGTTATCCCCTACAGACTGACTCCTGTGATAATCCCTGCGGTATTCGGAGTTTGGTTGGAGTAAGCAACCTGGTGGGTCCTTATCCCCATTCAGTAGCTCTACCCCCGCAGGGTAGTTCACAAGGCTAGCCCAAAAGCTATTTCGGAGAGAACGAGATATCTCCACGTTTGATTAGACTTTCACTCCTCTCCACAGCTCATCCCATAACTTTTCAACGTTAACGGGTTCGGTCCTCCTCCGCCTTTTACGGCGGATTCAACCTGGCCATGGATAGATCACGTGGTTTCGCGTCTACCATCTGCGACTAATCGCCCTGTTAAGACTCGCTTTCGCTACGGCTCCACACCTTAAAGTGTTTAACCTTGCCACAGACGGTAACTCGCCGGCTCATTATGCAAAAGGCACGCAGTCAGGCATTTCCCGCACCTACTTCGACATTTCACAGCCAACAGTTCGTTTTTGTTGATTAGTATCGGACGCCGAATCGGCGCCGGTTGCTGCAAAATAGCGAAGTAGGTGCGGGACATAGCCCTTCTACAGCTTGTAGGTATACGGTTTCAGGTCCTTTTAACTCCCCTAATAGGGGTACTTTTCATCGTTCAGTCGCCTTACTGGTTCACTATCGGTCGTCAGGTAGTACTTAGCCTTGGAGGGTGGTCCCCCCGGCTTCACACAGAGTTCCACGAGCTCCGTGCTACTCTGGAACGCCGGCAGTAACGCAGGGCTCTCGCATTCGCATACGGGACTATCACCCACTGCGGTTCCGCTTTCCAGCGGATTTTGCTTGCGATGCCTTTGTAACTGCTTACCGGCGCCCGCAACCCCCCGCACCTATTTTCGGCCAACAAGCGAATTGGCAGTTCGTTCGTAAAGCAGCCTTCTGCTTCTGCCGTCCTGCTTAAGTCTATATTCGCGATTGGTCGCATCCTTTTTGTTGAGATAAGCTTCGTAATATACAAGCTCCCAGATGCCGCCTGCTGTAAACTTCCCACCACTACCGCTATTGTGGGATTTTAATCTGCTTCTTAGGTCAGCAGTAAACCCGATATAGCGATCTTTCGTGGTTTTCTCAACAATCAAATAAACGTAATACATATTCGCCTCCTGGACAAAAATAGGTGCGGGGTTTGGGCTTTTCCGCGTTCGCTCGCCGCTACTGACGGAGTCTCGGTTGATTTCCTTTCCTGCAGGTACTGAGATGTTTCAGTTCCCTGCGTTGGCTTCACACAGCCTATGCATTCAGCTATGGATGGCGGAATCTGGTTGCCCAGTCCCGCCGGGTTTCCCCATTCGGACATCCCGGGATTAGCGGTTGCTCGGCACCTGCCCCGGGCTTATCGCAGCCAGCCACGTCCTTCATCGCCTCCTGACGCCAAGACATTCCCCGTATACCCTTAGTAACTTGACCATATCAATCATTGATTGCCTATGGATTAGGTACTCGGTTCTCCTAAATTTGCGCTCATTGAGTAAATTTCTCGGAAAAAACCAAAAAATTCACCCGCATCTTGCATATTATGAACTTGTAAAAGAACATTTTTAACAATGCCCTACTTCGCTCTTTGCCGCTAACGCTGCAAAGAGCTACGAAGGACATTCTGCATAGCTCGCCTTGCGAGCGACGCAGAATGGAGACGACCGGGGTCGAACCGGCAACCTCCGGCTTGCAAAGCCGGCGCTCTCCCAGTTGAGCTACGTCCCCGGTGTAATTGATTATTGATAAATGATTATTGACTATTTATCGACAACCAATCACATCAGGTTCGGTATCGACCGCCCTGCCACGAACCCAATCATCAATAATCAATTGTCAATTATCAATCCACTGGGCCCGGGCTGATTCGAACAGCCGACCTTGCGCTTATCAGGCGCACGCTCTAAACCAACTGAGCTACGAGCCCGAAGACCATTGTCGATTTTCGATTGGCGATTGTCGATCTAAAATCGAAATTCGACATTTGACAATCGGCAATCCTTTAGGGCTCGTTAGTCTAACTATACACTTAAAAAAGAGCAACAAAAAAACCGCTGCTTTCACTGCCAGCGGTTTCTTCTCCGCAATATATCCACTAACAGTTCAAAGCAAAAAGACTCGCGTTATTAGAATCTTCTTCAAAACCCTGCCTGACCTTCTTTCTTTAAGCTGGCTTACGAACCCAGCTAATGGTATTAACATTAGTCTATTACACTATCGGCGAACAGTCAATCTTTTTTTATGAATTTTTTTTAATCTTATTGCCGCCCTTGTAATTTACTACTAAAGCCGGAAAATTGTTCAAAAATTTACCTGAAAATCGCATCTTTCCCGCATTTTTTGCTTTCCTATCTGTTGAAACATATTAAAATTCTTACCACCTAAAGTCATTTGAAGTATAGTTATTGTTGCCATCTGGAGGGCAGGTGAGGTGAAAAAAGGGGTTTTTGTATATCTGCTGGTTGCCTCAATCGCCATATCATCCTCTTTTGCAGAATTCCAGATAAACACCTACACATCCAGCTACCAATCAAATCCCGCAGCAGCAACCGATGCTAACGACAACTTTATAGTTGTCTGGAGCAGTTACAACCAGGATGGCTCATCCAACGGTATATTCGGCCAGCAGTTCAACCCTGGTTGCACACCAGCCGGCGACGAATTTCAGATTAACACCACAACCGCAGGTAACCAGACCGAACCGGCTGTGGCTATGAACGCATCAGGCTATTTCGTTATAGCCTGGCAGGGGCCGGGTGTAAATGCGGAAGATATATTCGCCAGACTTTTTGACCCCAACGGCCAACCTCTTAGCGGGGAATTCAGGGTTAATACCATTACCGCCGGCTCGCAACTTTGTCCGGCTGTCGCTATAAATAATGACGGCAACTTCGTCATCGTCTGGGAAAGCGCCGATGTTCCCGATGTGGGTAAAAAGGCGATATGCGGCCAACTATACAACCATAACGGCACAGCACTCGGCACAGAATTCATTGTCAATGACACCAATGAGCCTGTCTGCCGTTACCCGGCGGTCGTTATGCAGGATAACGGCAAGTTCATCGTTGTATGGGTGAAGGACAGCTCCACAAAATCCCTCTGGACGCGCCACTTTAATGCTAACGGCACACCGCCGTATCTCGCCAAAAAAGTCAGCGACACTGATTTTACCTCGCTGACACGCCCCGGTATAGCAATCGACGCCAACGGCAATTATGCAATTGTCTGGGACGGCCATCCCTCCAGTTACCTCGAAGATGATATTTACATCAAAAGATACCATTATAGTCACGCACCTCTGCACAGCCAGTTCCGCGTAAACACTTACACAACCGGCGCACAGTCCGACCCTGCTATCGCTATGGCCGCCGATGGCCGCTTCATTGTAGTCTGGGAAAGTGACACCGATTCAGACGCCACAAAGAAAGACATATTCGGCCAGCGATTCCCCGCACAGGGCGAATACGTTGGAAATCCGCTGCTCACAGGCGATGAGTTCCGGATTAACGCATATCTTGCCGACGACCAGAAATATCCAGCCGTTGCGATGCTGCCCGCCGGCAAATTCATAACCGTCTGGCAGAGTATGGGACAGGATGGTTCAGATTTCGGTATCTTCGGCGAAATCGTCCCCAAAGCCGGCTCTGCTGACGTTACCCGTAATGGTTTTGTCGATTTCTTCGACTTCAGCCGACTGGCGCAGGAATGGCTCAAAAACCAGGACCCGCTGACTGCCGATTTAATTAACGATAATAAGGTAGACGAACTGGATTTAGCTGCCTTTTGCGACCAGTGGCTTACCTTCTGCTACGATTGCAGCAAGGTTGATTTAAATGATGACGCCCAAATCGATTTTATCGATTATTCCCGCTGGGCCAGCGATTGGCTAAAGCAAGGCCCCAATCTGGCCGGCGATATTACATCCGACGGCTTTGTTACTTTCACCGACCTAAAGCCCTTTTCCTTCCACTGGGCAACCTCCTGCCAATAGAATCTTCAACGTCATAATTCACTGTTTCTTGTTTTGCTGCAAGGACTTATGTTACGGCTTGCCGACCTGTTTTCGGGCTTATGCGAAAAAAATAAAATTTTTTCAAAAAAAGTGTAACAAAAACCTGTCCACACGACACATAGTTACAGTTATGACTTCATATAGGCAAAAAATCGCATAGATTCGGAAATACATAATACAGTTGTCTCACTGGCCGGTGCTCCCCGAACTATACCGGCTGGTGCAGACAGCGAAGTTGCGAACTGCCCGCACAGAAGAACCTGCTGGCGGTAGTTCCGCAATGAAAATGGCCGGCCTGAGTGTTCCGCTCTGAGCCGGCCTTTTTTCTGTTAAAATACCCCTGACCGCAAAAAACTTCATTACTGAAAAGCAGGGGATTTTGTTAGGTTTTTCCTAATCAAAAATAAGCATTTCCCGAATTGAACCGCAATGTATTAACCTTTAATATTTGTTCTTGTGATTTGGACAACACGGCTCTTTGGAAAAAGACACAGGTGATTAGGAAAATATGTAAAATGGACTTAAACTCGCATCTAAAAAACTATAAGGAGTCAACTCCTTTATATACATCGACCCCGACTTTTCCGAAAAGCCCCTGCAATGAGCAGGCCTGTACACCCAAATTTTGCCTTTTAAGCCATTGGCCGCAGGATAAAAGGCGGTCTCTGAGGGGGGAATTATTAGGGGGGAATAATATTTTAGAGACTGCTGCTTATCCTGCGGCCTGGCCTGCTCTGAAAAAATTCAAAAATGCCCTTTTCTCCCTTACCCGAGTCTGCCGACAGCACCGCAGCGGGTTGCCTCAACATACACACAGCCACCCTTTTTCGCTCAGGCAAACGGACACCTATCAGCAATTAGCCCACCTCCACAACAAAACAGCTCTATTGGCCGACAAGGCCGAACTGGTGACAACGGAGATGTGCTTCCAATCCAGCATCATCTCCTGTTTTGACCTTGCTGACGGTGCCGCGGCAGACTCATTTTTATCCATTGTGACGTAAATAATCAAAAATCCCTCATTTAGGCTTATGTTTTAAGGTTTGGCTAAACTTTAGTGCCGAATTTCAAGTCCTGGTGAGATTTTATAGGACTAAACTGTTGATTTTGCCGAAAGAGCTGTCTTTTCAATACTGATAACCACTTTTTTTGCCAAAAGTCAAAAAAAGATTTACTTTTCCCTGCCAACCAGTTATACTTTCGCCAACTGGATTAGAAGACGCCCTGTCGCACGGGGTAGCGATGGAATTTTGGGGTCGGCAGAACACGGCGTGGCCGACTCAAGCCTCCGACAGGGTCAAGCCGGGCCGTCACAAGACGGTCTCCGTGACAAGCAACTATGCAAAAGAACATAAGAGCAAAAGCGAGAAGTGTGTTCTTGCAAAATGAATACCCGGTGGTGTAATTGGTAACACAGGAGGTTTTGGTCCTCCCATTCCAGGTTCAAATCCTGGCCGGGTAGGTGAGAAAAAGAGATAAGTGCATAAGCAAAAAGTAATATGACAAAGAGAGTGGCGATAGTGTTGGCGGCGGGCGTGAGCAGCAGAATGAATACGAAGCTGCCGAAGGTACTGCACGAGGTGTGCGGCAGGCCGATGCTGGCTTATGTTCTGGATGCGTGCCGGCAGGTCGGCGTCGGCAGGATATACATCGTGGTCGGATACGGCACAGAGCAGGTAAAAGAGTATTTTGGCAAGGACAGGGACATCGTGTGGGTGCTGCAGAAGGAACCGAAAGGCACCGCTGATGCCGTTATGTGCTGCAGGAAACATCTTAAAGATTTTGACGGGCAGACATTGGTGCTATGCGGTGATGGGCCGTTGATTCGGGCCGAGACACTAAAAACTATTATAGAAAAGCACGAGGCAGAACATTCAATGGCAACACTGGCGACGGCGATACTCGATAACCCGGCAGGTTATGGTCGAATAGTGCGGGATGCTTATGGGAATATAGAGGGGATTGTAGAGGACGCAGACTGCACAAGCGAACAGAAGAGCATCAAAGAGGTCAATCCAAGTTATTATCTATTCAATAATAAGGTGCTTTTTGAGTCGGTGTCGAAGGTCAAGCCGGATAATGTTAAAAAGGAATATTACATAACCGATGCGCTGTCGATTATTCTGGCGGCGGGCCATAAGGTGATAGCGGTTACGGCGGTGAGGCCGGAAGAGGCGATGAGCATCAATAACAGGAGCCAGTTAAGCGAGATAGGCAAGATAATGCAGCGGCGGATTCAGCAGGAGCTGATGAACAGCGGGGTGACGATAGTTGACCCCGATAATACCTGGATTGATGATAGGGCGCGGATTGGGCAGGACACGCAGATTGAGCCGTTCACGTATATTTACGGAGCGGCGAAAATCGGGCGGAACTGCCGAATAGGGCCGTTCGCATATCTTGATGACAGTATCACGGTAAGAGACGGTTCGGAAATCAGGCCGTGCAGCGGGACAATAACAGCAGGCAGCAGAACCAGTAATAAACGCAAGAGGGAGCGGAAAGGGTAAACAAGATGTTTCTAAATGACAGTCTGAAGATATTTACCGGCGGCAGCAACGTGGATTTGGCGACAAAGGTTTGCAAGTATCTCGGTGTGCCGATGGGCGGGGCAGAAATAACCAGGTTTCCGGACGGCGAAAAAAACGTCAGGATTGAAGATGACGTTCGCGGCAGAGACTGCTTTGTAATTCAGTCGACCTGCGAGCCGGTTGACGAGCATCTGGTGGAGCTTTTGATTTATTTGGATTGTCTGCGCAGGGCAAGCGCAATGCGAATCACCGCGGTCATACCTTACTTCGGATATGCGCGGCAGGACAGAAAAGACGAAGGCCGAGTGCCTATTACGGCGAAATTAGTGGCGAACCTTATCACGGTGGCCGGCGCCGACAGGGTGCTGGCGATAGATTTGCACGCCCCGCAACTGCAGGGGTTTTTCGATATACCGGTCGACCACCTGACGGGGGAATTAGTGCTGAGCAGATATTTTCGGGACAAAAAGATAGACAGGCTGACGGTGGTTGCGCCGGATGTCGGGAATATAAAGATAGCGGCCAAATACACTGCGCACCTCGGCGGCGACCTTGCTATTGTGCATAAAAAGCGCACCAGCGGCAGCGAAGTCAAGGCGTACGAGATAATCGGCGAAGTCAAGGGCAGAAATATCCTGATGTGCGATGATATTATCGCAACAGCGGGGACAATAAGCAGTGCGAGCAGGCTGGTAAAGGAGCGCGGTGCAGAAAAGATATATGTCGGCGCCACGCACGGAGTTTTCACGAAGGAATCGACAGAACGGCTTAACAGTTCGCCGATAGATGAGCTGGTAGTTACCGACACGATACCGCTGGGCAACAAAGCCGAGGAGCTTGGGAGCGTAAAGGTGCTGACCATTTCAGGTATGCTGGGCGAGGCAATAAAGAGGATTCACAGAAATGAATCTGTCAGTAGTTTGTTCGGAAGTCAGTAATGCGAGGAGCATCCTGCATAGGATTAAAAGTTAAAGATTAAACTAAAGAGGTGAAGAAAAATATGGAAAAGGCTTTACTTTTGGAAGCACAAATCAGAGAACAGACCGGCTCAAAATCTTCCGGGAAATTGCGCAGAGAAGGCCGGATACCTGCTGTGGTCTACGGGCACAAGAAAGAAACCGTTGCCATTTCGCTGGATGGCCGCAGCCTGATGGAGGCGCTGCACCGCGGCAGCAGAGTTCTGGACATCAAGGTTGACAACAAGCCGGAGAAAATGATTATCAAGGACATACAGTACGACTATTTGTGCAAAGAAGTTATTCATCTGGACCTGATGAGGGTGGACGTAAGCGAAACAATCAAAATCGCGGTCCCGATAGAGCTTAAAGGGCCGGCCAAGGGCGCCACCGAAGGCGGCGTCATAACCGCTCACATAAACAGCCTGGAGGTTGAGTGCAGGGTAACGGATATTCCGGAGATAATTGTGGTTTCGATAAAAGAGATGGGTATCGGGGACACGATACACGCCAGCGATATAAAGCTGCCCGAAGGAGTCAAGTTAGTCAGCAACCCGATGCTTCTGATAGTAACATGCAGCGTTGTTGCCGAGGTCAAGACCACTGAGGAGGCTGAAGCGGAAACGCCGGTTACTCCTGAAGTCATAACTGAAAAGAAACCTGAAGAAGGAGAAGGTGAAGAAACAGTAGGGGAGAAGGAAAAATAGCAGACAGGAAAAAATTTAGAATTGAGAAGGAAAAACCAGGAAAAATGCCAATTTATGAGCGACGAGCGGCCGGCAACGAGCGAAGGATATGAGTGAAATCAAGATAATTGTCGGCCTGGGTAATCCGGGTCAGGAGTATGCCGGCACCAGACACAACGTTGGTTTTGCGGCGATAGACCTGCTGGCGGAGCGGCTGAAGATAGAGGTAAAGAAGAAAAGATTTGGCGCCGTTTTCGGGCGAGGTGAGTTTTCGGATAAAAAGTTAATACTGTTTAAGCCGTGGCTGTTTATGAACAACAGCGGGCAGGCGGTTGCGGCGGCAGCGAATTTTTACAAGCTTGCGCCGGCAAGCGACCTGCTTGTGATAGCCGACGATATGGCTCTTGAGCCTGGCAGGATTCGGCTGCGGAACAAAGGTTCTGCGGGCGGCCATAAGGGACTGGCGGACATTATAGAAAAGCTCGGCACGGATGAGTTTTGCCGGCTGCGGATTGGCATCGGCCAGTGCGGTGAAGATTCAGCGGTGGATTTTGTGCTCGACAGACCTGCGAAGGAGGAAAAGCCGCTGCTTACCGATGCGATTGAAAGGGCGCAGGAGGCTGTGATTTGCTGGATTGAGGAAGGCATAGATGCCGCGATGAACAGGTTTAACAATTAACGAAGTTTATAACGTAAACCCTGAAAAAGAGTAGATGGCGGAATTTTTTAGGAGGTAACAGGATTGAAGACAGTTGCCAGGAAATTATATGAAGCGATGTTTCTCATCGACCCTGCATTGGCGGCCCAGGACTGGGACGGGGTTAATCAGACCATCAGAACCATACTGGAAAGGGCTGAGGCAGAGATTGTCTCGATGAGAAAGTGGGACGAGCGCAAACTTGCATATAACATCAGAGGCCGAACCAGAGGAACATATATCCTTTGCTACTTCAGGGCCGGCGGCGACAGGATATGGGAGATTGAAAGAGACGTCAGGCTCTCGGAGCGGATTATGCGAGTGCTGGTTCTCAACGCGGAGCATTTGACGCAGCAGGACATTGAAAAGGCTACGCCGGCGATGCGTTTGGAGCAGCAGATGACACCTGCCGTCGAGACAGCGGAAAAACCGGAGGCAGCCAAAAGCGAGCAGCCGGATGAGATGGCAGGCGGTGTGGTGGATGCGATTGAAGGACCGAAAGACCTTTAGATATTAAAAGCACGGAGGTCGCCGCGCCGGCGACCACTAAACATATTGTGAGGATTGGAGATAGGTATGGCAAATTTTAACAAGGTTTTGCTGATGGGCAACCTGACCCGCGACCCGCAGTTAACGTATCTGCCGAGCCAGACGGCGGTGGTTGAATTCGGGCTGGCCGTGAATCGCAGATGGACGGGGCAGGACGGCAGCAACCGTGAGGAGGTGTGCTTTGTGGACTGCCGGGCGTTCGGCAAGACGGCTGAAAATATAAATAAGTATCTGAAGAAAGGTCGGCCTCTGTTCGTGGAAGGCAGGCTGTCGTTTGACAGTTGGACGGCGCAGGACGGCAGCAAGCGGAGCAAGCACAGGGTTACGGTAGAGAGTTTCCAGTTTCTCGGCGCTCCCGGCGGGGCAAATGCAGGTCAGGCTGAACAACAGGGCAGCGGAGCGGATTCGCCTGCCCAGGACGGACCGCAGGACTCCGGCGGCGGCAAGGCGGATGATATACCGTTTTAAGGATACGGTGAGGGTATAGTGATATAAACGGATTATTGTTTTTTGGAGAATAGCAGGCAGATAAAAATGGAAACAGATAGAAACAGAACAAGAACAAGGTCAGGGATACCGGCTGCACGCGAGCAGACACAATGCCGATTCTGCAGACGGGGCGAGAAGTATGTCGACTACAAGGACATTGACACGCTGCAGAGACTTTTGACCAACCGGGGCAAGATATACTCGCGAAAGCGCAGCGGCAATTGTGCTGGCTGCCAGCGGAAGGTAAAAAGGGCAATTAAACGTGCCAGGTATATGGCGTTGTTGCCGTTCACGGTGTAAAAGTTTTGAGCTTTTAGTTTTAAGTTATAAGGCGGCTTTTGTGGAGATGGAAATATGAAGGTATTGTTGTGCCAGGATGTCAAGAAATTAGGCTGGCTTGGTGACGTGGTTGAGGTCAGCGAGGGATATGCAAGGAATTACCTGCTTCCGCAGGGGCTGGCGAAGGAGGCGAATGAAAAGAATTTGAAGGCGATTGCCAAGGAAAAAGCCAAGCGTGCGGAGCAGCGGATAATGGAGAAGAAACGGCTGGAGAAGGCGGCGGCGGCGGTGAACGGCGCCGAGGCGGTGATAGCATCGAAGGCGAACGAGCAGGGACACCTGTTCGGGTCGGTTTCTGCCGGCGAGATAGCGGCCAATCTGCGGGAGCTTGGTTTTGAGGTTGCCGATGAGATTGTGCAACTTACCGAACACATAAAGCAGGTCGGAACATACCCGGTTACGCTTAAATTTGCCGATGACCTGACCGCCACGGTCAACGTTGTTATCGTAGCCGACCAGAGCGAAGTCAAGACGGATAATCCATAAAGCCGGTTTTGCCCCATACCAGAGCGGTATAGGGTTGCCGGGCGGGCAGGGAAAAGGAAGTGGACCAGCCGACAAGAACAGCCAGGGAAAGAAGGGATGGAGTGGGCGTAGCGGGCGTTCCCGGCGTGCCTGAACTTGCGGCACGGAGTATGCCCGAATCGCTGGCGGCGGAGGCGGCGGTGCTGGGGTCAATGATAATCGACCCACAGTGCATCAGCCAGGTTGTCGAGCTGTTAAAAACGGAGGCCTTTTACCGAATCGAGCATCAAATATTGTTTGATGCAATAGTTGTGCTTTATGAGAAAAATAAAGGCGAGGGGCTGGATGCGGTGCTGCTTCGCGATGAGCTCGAAAAACGCAAACAATTAGCTGAAATCGGGGGGGTGGAATATCTTGCAAAAATCATCGACTCGGTGCCTTCATCGGCGAATGTGATGTATTATGCTGAGGTAGTCAAAGACAAATTGCTGCTACGGCAAGTTATTGCTGCTGCCAGCGAGATATTAGGAGATGCTTATAACCAAAACGGGGAGATAGACCAAATATTGGACGAAGCGGAACGGAAGATATTTGCGGTTACAAATGAAAAGATAAGTGGTTTAGCCTCGCCTCTTAAAGATTTGGTTACCCGTGCTTATGAGCTTATAGAGAGGCGCGAGGGCAAGCACGTTACAGGTCTGCCGACGGGTTACTTTGAGCTCGATGAGCTGACCTGCGGTCTTCAGAACGGCGAGATGATAATCATCGCCGGCAGGCCAAGTATGGGAAAAACCAGCCTTGCGCTTAACATCGCTGAACACCTCGGTGTGGTAGAAAAGATTCCGGTTGCAATATTTTCGATGGAGATGAGCAGTCAACAACTGGCAGAAAGATTCCTGTGCAGCAAAAGCGGAGTAGAGTCACAATTAGTAAGAAAGGGGATGCTTACCACTGAACATTATCAAAAGCTTGTTGAGGCGTGCGGTTTTTTTTCGGAGACACCGATATATATTGATGACACTTCATTGTTGACTCCCTTAGCATTTCGGAGCAAGGCAAGAAGGCTCAAAAGTCGGTACGATATACGATGTATCATGATTGATTACCTGCAATTGATGAGTTCGGGGGCCAGGTGGACTGAATCGCGCCAGCAGGAGATAACGGAGATTTCAAGGTATCTGAAGGCGCTGGCGAGGGAGCTTAACGTTCCGGTAGTTGTTTTGAGCCAGCTTAACCGTGCGCCAGAGAGCAGAGAGGACCACAGGCCGAGAATGAGCGATTTGCGTGAAAGCGGCAGTATCGAACAGGATGCGGACGTGGTGATTCTGCTGCACCGTGAAGATTGTTATCACAAGGGGGAGGAGGGCTACCAGGGGGACAACAGCGCAGAGGTGATAATAGCCAAGCAGCGTAACGGGCCGACAGGCAGTGTAAAACTTATATTCAGGGAAAACGTTACGCGGTTTGAAAACGCCTCGTTTGCGGAAGAGCCTTTTTAGGAGCAGAAAATGAAAGAAGAGCATAAGTGCAAAAGAGTACAAAAGCATAAGGGCATAATCGCACTTATGGCTTGTGCGATTATCCTGTATGTTCCTGTAGTATTCGCCGATGTGGGGACGGTAAAAGAGGCGGAGAAGGCGGGAGCAGGCGGCGTCATAGGCAGCATTAAGACCAAAGGCAATATCAATGTAAAATACGTGGATATACTTGCCAAGGTGCGCAGCAGGGTCGGCGAGACATTCGACCCCAATACAGCAGCAGAAGATGTAAAACGCATAGCGGGCCTGTCGGGCGTTGAGTACAGTTATTACAACACCGCTGTTGTCGACGGCAAGATACAACTGACGTTTGTCGTGGTCGAGAAAAATTTGGCCAGGGCAATCACCTTTGCCGGCAACCACGAATATAAATCAGACACGCTGAAAAAGAAGCTGGATTTCAAGATTGGCGATTACCTCGATGCGGTCATGGCAGAGTCGGGTAGAAAGGCGCTGGTCGATTTTTATAATAAAGAAGGATACAGCTTTGCGGAGGTCACGCTCGATAACGGGCAGATACCGCTCGGCAAGGCGGCCTATACGATTGTAGAAGGGCCGAGAGTCAAAATAAGCTCGGTGAAGTTCAGCGGCAATAAGGCGCTGAAGACAGGTGAGCTTAAAGATGTTGTGAAGACAAAGACAAGAGAATACCTTATCTTCCAGAAGTATTACAATAAGGACGAGGTTGCAGAAGACGTTACAAAGATTCAGAACGCTTATTACCAGAAAGGTTATCTGAATGCCGACGTAACAGCAAAGGAAAAATTCAACGCAGATAAAAGCAAGGCCAGCATCACCTTTTTAATCAACGAGGGCTCGGTTTATACCGTTGAAAAGGTCGCCATCTCCGGCAACAAGCGCTTTGATGAAAATACCATCCGGTCGAAACTGAGATTGGAGAAGGGACAGGTTTACAGCGAGCAAAAGGCTGATTCGGATGTCAAGCATATACTGAAGCTTTATCGGGAAGAAGGTTATATCGATGCGAAGGTGGAGCGCAAGCGGGAATTCGCATCCGGCAACACCGTCAACATCGGATTTGAAATAACCGAAGGCGAGCAGTTCCGGATAGGGCAGATAACTATAGCCGGCAATGAGCAGACGCAGGACAGGGTCATCCGGCGTGTGCTGGACGAATATGATTTTCTGCCCGGCAGGTTGTATAACACCGATATGGCACGAGGGGACGGCAGCGGCGAACTGGAAAAGACCGTAAAAACCACTACGGTGATGGAATCGGTAACTATCACGCCAACGGGCCAGAAGCCGGGCCAGAGAGATGCACAGGTAAATGTTACTGAGGGCCAGACGGGAATGATAATGCTCGGTGCTGGTGTGGCCAGTGACAGCGGTGTTATAGGGCAGCTTGTTTTCGAGCAGAGAAATTTCGACATTAAGAACAGACCGAAAGACTTCGAGGATTTTATTACCGGCCAGGCATACAAGGGTGCGGGGCAGACGTTCAGAATCGCTTTACAGCCCGGAACGCAGGTCAGCGAATACTCGGTCAGTTTCAGCGACCCGTATTTCCAGGATAAACCTATAACGTTTGATATGAGCGGTTCAAGCTATGAAAGGGCGAGAGAAAGCTATGATGAAAAAAGGCTGAAGGGATATACCGGATTCGAGAGGCGATACAGGGACCACTGGCACACGGGTATAGGCTTTAGAATGGAGGATGTTACAGTCGCCAGCGTTGAAAACGACGCCCCAAAGGAAATAAAGGACGTTAAAGGCGGCAACGGTCTTGCGGGCGTCCGGTTCGGCATCGGGAGAGACCTGACCGACAGCAGATTCACACCAAGCACAGGAAAAAGTTACGATGCCAGCTATGAACAGGTGGGCGGCGATTTCATGTTCGGGATACTGAGCGGGACTTACAGGCAGTATCATACGCTTTACGAGGATTTGGCAGAGCGAAAGACCGTTCTATTGACGAGGCTTTATGCTGCTACAACGGTGGGCGATGCACCGCCTTTCGAGAAGTTTTACGCCGGCGGCTCGACGAGCATCAGGGGTTTTGAGTATAGAGGTGTAAGTACGAGGGGATACCCAACAACTGTTGGCGGTGTTCCCATAACAAGTGCAAAGAAAAAAGACCCGATAGGCAGCGACTGGATATTCCTGGCAAATGCCGAGGTAACAGTGCCTATGGTGGGCGAGAGTCTTTCCAGTCTGTTTTTTATCGACAGCGGCACCATCGACTCGGGCAATTATCGTGTTTCGATAGGAACGGGCGTGCAGATAATGCTGCCGCACTGGTTCGGGCCTGTGCCGATAAGGTTTGAATTTGCTGTGCCGGTAATGAAAGATGGTTCGGATAAGACGCAGGTCTTCAGCTTCTCGGCGGGTCGATTGTTTTAATTGAAAGGAATATTTATGAAGACAAAAGTTGCGGTTTTAAGTTGCCTGATGTGTGTTGCGATTCTGCTTGTGGGGTATGAGTATAGCCGCGCGGAGCCTAAGGCGGAGAAACCTGCTTTGAAAATCGGTGTGGTCAGCATTCGGAGGGTCTTCGAGGAATGCAAGAGAAACGCCAAGTATAAGGAAGAGGCGCTGGCTGAACAGGACAAACTTTCTGCGGAGATGGAGAAACTGTCCAAGGAAATCGACGCAGAAAAGGCTGGTCTTAAGACGTTGAAGGCCGGCAGCAACGACCACCTGGCAATGGTTAAAGGCATACTGGAAAAGCAGGCAAAGCTTGAGGCCCAGCGGGAGTTCAACAATCAGCAGATGAGCCTGAAAGACCAGAGATGGACTGAAACCTTTTTTAAAGATGTCCTGGAAAAAACATCAGAGGTTGCAAAGCAAAAAGGGCTGGATTTGGTTTTCGAAAAGGACGAAATCGATTTTCCTGCATCAAGCGCCAACGAGCTTATGCTGACCATCAGGACGTTTAAGCTGCTTTACAGCGGCAACTGTCTGGATATTACCGATGACGTGATAGCCAAACTTGATGCAGACGACAGTGCGAAACGCAAGGCAAAAAATTAAAAACCAACCCATCATTCTGCACTGATTTTTGAGATTTAATTGTTTATGAAGTTGACAATAGGACAATTGGCTGAGCAGATTGGGGGAAAGCTGGTTTCGGCGGACCGAGGTGAAAAAAAACGTCAGATAGTCGCTGTCGGAGCGATAGAAACGGCGGGAGAAGATACGATTACTTTTGTAACGGAAGCCCGTCACATACTGAAACTGGAAAAGTCACGGGCGGCGGCGGTCATCACCGCCAAACCCATAGAAGGCCTGAACAAGCCGCAGTTGATAGTAAAAGATGTCAACGCCGCTCTAATAGAGGTCTTGAATATATTTGCACCGAAGCTAAAGGCTGTGCTGGCGGGCATAGACCGGACTGCAAAAATCGGGCAGAATGTAAAGATTGCCAAAGGCGCTGCCATCGGTGCGTATGTAATAATAGACGATGACGTTCAAATCGGTGAAAATACCGTTATCACCGGCGGGTGCAAAATAGGCGAGAACTCAAAGGTCGGGAAAAACTGCCGGTTCGACAGTAACGTTGTTGTTTATCATAACTGCATAATCGGCAACAATGTAATAATTCAGGCCAACAGCACAATTGGCTCAACGGGGTTTGGCTATCGATTCATTGACGGTGCGCACAAGCTGATACCGCATAACGGCGGAGTCATAATAGAGGATTTTGTCGAGATAGGAGCAAATAGCTGCGTCGACAGGGCAAAGTTTGGTAATACGATAATCGGGGCAGGGACAAAGATAGACAACCTTGTGCAGATTGCTCACAATGTGATAATAGGCAAGTGCTGCCTGATAGCCGGGCAGGTCGGTATAGCCGGCAGTGCCAAACTCGGTGATGGTGTCGTGCTGGCCGGGAGTGCCGGCGTATCAGACCACGTGGAAATTGGTGATGGCGTAATTATTGGCGCCCGGTCGGTAGCTTTTCACGATGTGGCAGCAGGACAACAAATGTTCGGCACGCCGGCAACAGAGAAAACCGAGGCAATACGAGTGTTTAGTATGACTAAGCGTCTGCCGAAACTGGCTGAGCAGTTGAGGCAGTTGATTACGAGGGTGGAGAGGCTTGAAGCTGCAGAAGACAATAAAAAATGAATGCCGGATAAGCGGCAAGGGCCTGTTTGGCGGAGCGGAGGCAAAGGTTGTATTCCGGCCTGCGCCGCCGGATGCAGGGATAGTATTTGTGCGGACAGATACGCCTGAGCCGGTCAGGATTAGCGCTACTGTACCTAATCTTGCGGAGCGAAGTCGTCGCACGACAATCAAGAAAGGTTCTGTCAGCATAGAGACAATCGAACACTGCCTTGCACCGGTAAGTGCACTGGAGATAGATAATCTAACCATAGAGGTAGAAGGCCCCGAGCTGCCGGCACCGGACAGCAGCAGCGCCGAGTACTTTAAAATTCTCAAGAACGCTGAACCGGTCGAGCAGCAGGCGGAGAGAAAAGAGTTTGTCATCACTGAGCCTATCAGCCTTGTTGCCGGTGACGCATCGATATATGCCCTGCCGGACAGCGATAAGGAGCTGAATATTACTTATGACCTCGATTACGGCGGACATACCGGGATAGGAAGACAGGTTTATAGCTGCCGGATTACGCCGGAGAACTTTGAGAAAAATCTTGCCCCCGCCAGGACGTTTCTGCTGGAGGTCGAGGCGAAGCAGTTTCAGGCCCACGGGATAGGGACGCATCTCGGCCCCCGCGACATCCTGGTCATAGATTCGGACGGCCCCATCAAGAACAGCTACAGATTTCCCAACGAGTGCGTCAGGCACAAGATTGTCGATTTGGTCGGCGACCTTACACTGATAGGAAGGGCCTTGAAGGGCAGGATAGTTGCATATAAAAGCGGGCATTCGCTGAACCAGCAGCTTGCAAAGAAGTTGTATGAAGCGGCTGAACGACAGGAACGGGTGCAGAAGTCGGGGACGGATGCTGTCCTGGACATCCGGCAGATTACAAGGATTCTGCCGCACAGATACCCGTTTCTGCTGGTGGACAGGGTCGTCGAGATTGAAGGCGACAAGCGAATAAAGGCAATAAAGAACGTAAGCATCAACGAGCATTTTTTCCAGGGTCATTTCCCCGGTACACCTATTATGCCGGGCGTTCTCGTCGTAGAGGCGATGGCACAGGTCTCAGGTCTGCTGTTCGCCCAGACGCTGGAACACACCGGCAAGCTGGCAATGCTTCTGTCTATGGACGGCGTGAAACTGCGCAAGGCGGTTGTCCCCGGCGACCAGCTTGTCCTGACTGCCGAGGCGGTAAAGACAAGGCAAAGAATAGCGGAGTGTCAGTGCAGGGCGACCGTGAACGACACGGTAGTCGCTGAAGCGCTAATAAGGTTTATACTCGTGGATGATAATAAGTTATAGAATTATGAATAATATACATCCCAGTGCGGTAATAGGTAAAAATGTGCGGCTGGCTGACGGGGTAATCATCGGGCCTAATTGCGTTATCGAGGACGGCACATCAATCGGCGCCGGCACAGTGCTGCTGGCCAATGTGGTAATCGGCCCGAACGTTAAAATCGGTGAGAACAACAAGCTCTTTTATAACTGTGTGATTGGGGGCAGACCCCAGATACTCGGTTTGAAGCCTGACGCTGTACTCGGCGGCCTCGTAATAGGCGATAACAATACCATTCGCGAACAGGTGACAATCCACCCCAGCATTTATCCCAGGGAAGCCACCAGGATTGGAAACGGCAACCTGCTTATGATAGGAGTGCATATAGGCCACGACTGCATAATTGAAGACAAGACCGTTTTAAGCAACTATACCCAGTTGAGCGGACATTGCAAAATTGAGACCGGCGTGTGGCTGAGCGGGATGGTGTTAGTACATCAGTTTACAACCATCGGCAGGTGGAGCTACGCAGCAGGATTGGCAGGGATAAATCACGACATTCCGCCGTTCCTGATTGTAAGCGGGCATTATCCGCCGAAAATTCGCGGGGTCAATAAGCGCGGCCTGATGCGGGCAGGCCTGGATGAGCAGCAGCAAAAGGCCGTAATGGACGCATACAAAAAACTCTATCGCAGCAGCACCCATCCCCTGCTGGAAAACGCAAAGGCCCTGTTAGAGGAAGGCGGGCTTGATGAAAACGTCCAGGCCATAATTGACGCCATAATAAGAAGCAGTGAACACCGTTTCGGAAGATACCTCGAAACATCCAGACACTAAAAAAGAGCATAAAAAATTGCTATGGATAAGATACGCACAGCAGTCATAGGCGCCGGCAAAATGGGGGCGATTCACGCAAAGGTCTACAGCCAGCTGCCGCAGTGTGATTTTGTCGGTGTGGTCGATATAGATGCCCAAAAAGCGGAAGCCCTGGCGAAGCAATATAACTGTGCAGCATTCACCGACTGCAAAAACATACTGGGTAAGGTCGATGCGGTCACGATAGCGGCCCCGACGGTGCATCACCTGGCACTTGCCGAGCTATTTATCAGCAACAAGATTCCGGTAATGATAGAAAAGCCGTTAGCAGCCAATGTTAAAGAAGGTAAAAGAATCGTGGCTCTGGCAAAAAAATATGACGTTGTTGTGGCTGTCGGACATTCGGAAAGATGCAACCCCGCTGTGCAGGCGATGAAACGGCTCGATATCGAGCCGAAATTCATCGAGGCGCAGCGCATCAGCCCATACCCGTTTCGCTCGACCGACATCGGCGTTGTAATGGACGTGATGATTCACGACATAGACATCGTGCTTTCGCTGGCTGAGAGCAAAATCAGGAAAATCGATGCAGTCGGTGTTAGTGTCATCGACGAAAAAGAGGACATCTGCAACGCCAGGATTATTTTCGAGAACGGCTGCATCGCAAATATCACCGCTTCGAGACTTGCCCTGAAGACCGAAAGAAAGGTGCGAGTATTCAGCAGGCAGGCATACCTGAGCATAGATTACCTCAAAAAAACCGGGATTATAATCAAGGCAGCCCCCAATATCGACCTTGTCAAGTGGATAAGAGAACACAAAGAGGCCGGGGACTTTAATTTTATGACGGTCAACTGGCCTGATTTGCTGCACATCGAGAACCTTGAAATAGACGACAAAGAGCCATTGCGGCTTGAGCAGGAGGCGTTTCTGCGTGCCGTCGCCGACAAGACATCGAAGCCGGAGGTTAGCGCAGAAGAGGGCCTGGCCGCTATGGAATGCGCAGAAAAAATACTGACTGCCGTCAAGAAGCATAAGTGGGAATAGGTAGATAATTCAAACGGTCTTTGTTATAATAAGATTATGGGAAAAGGTGATTTTCCAAAAGTCAACAGGTCTTGTTTAAAAATATCCCGATTGGCGGACAAGTCCGATGAGCCGGCATTTTGGCAGTCCAAGACGCCTCTGGAGCGACTGGATGCTATAGAGATAATGAGACAAATTATTTATGGCTACAATCCATCTACCACAAGACTTCAAAGAGTTCTTGAAATTGCTCAACTCGATATAAATGAAACTGCCAGCGACAAGGCCGACCTGGAAAAACTGCCTTAGCAGCAGAAATGGTAATATCTGACCGCTATGGAATGCGCCGAAAAAATACTGATTGCCGTGAAGAAACACAGATGGGAATGAGTGAAGCTCGTAGCTGGTGTCTCATAGTAGAAATTGTCGAATGTCGGTTTATAATTTGCAAATGTTGAAATCTGTGTTCCGTTGCCGTTAAGAGATTGGAGCATAATTATGGCGAGAAGGATATTATGTGTTATTGCCGCTGTTTTTATTGCCATGTATTTATTTATTGGACGAGGTCAATGGTTTTCTGAGTTAGAAAGACAAGCTAAGATTGGTACACAGAAAATCTATAGCAGCAATGTTGATCTGAGTAAAAGCGATGAATTTGTCTGGGAAATTCCAAGGGATTCGTGGGCTTATGAAGAAGGTGAAGCGGAATTTTCATTAGTTTTAGACCGAGCACCAAATATTCCGACAGACGCTTATTCTAAGGATAATATGCTGCTGCGAGTTCGTGTAGATGCTTATGCAAAATTGGAAAATGGAGAACAAGTCGATAGACTTATTAAGAATTGGTATTTCCTCACTAATGAACCATTTTCACCTAATGCCCATTTATGGGAATCATGGGGTAACAAAAATATAGAATATGGACTCGGCGGGATTTATGTGTATCCTTTTGAAAAAGTGTATATAAAAGTATCTGTGCTTGTGCCTGACACAAAACTTGCCAAAGCAAATCCTAGAATTCAATTAGTAGGGAAGCATGATTATGCAATATTTGAACACATAACCTTTCTTCGATTACTAAGAGACAGTGGTTTGTTTTTATGCTTGACGTTTCTTTTGGTTCTAGCAGCTTTTGCTTGGAAAAACCCCACCAAATCATCTGCGTCACTAAATAGCTAACGAGAGTGAATCTGCCACTTCGTACACCAATTGAGATTAGAAAATGCGTTTAGTGTCATTGCGACCCCGATTTATCGGGAGAAGCAATCCGGTTTTTTAGATTGCCGCGGCTTAAACAACAGGCCTCGCAATAACAAAAAATGAATTCCTACCCCGCCTGCGCACGGGTGACATCTCTGCGCAGGAATGACAAAATACGCAATACGCTCTACGCACCACGCAAGACGCATTTACTTACCAACTGATGAGCAAGTCTGGTTGGTTCTGGGATGCGGTATTTGGTTGTGCAGGCGAGGACAATTTTAATAGCATCGTCCAGCGTGCATTTGTTGCCGACAGATACGAAAACAGGCTTAACGTTAGTCCTTGTCCTTAATACAGCGCCGATAATTTCGTCCTTGTCTTTTAATAAGCTGTAAGAACTTTTTTCAAAGGCGGGCTCTTCAAAAGTGCCGATGAGGCGGCTTTTTGCGCAGCCGATGGTGGGCTTATCGAAAAACAGGCCAAGATGCGAAGCAATACCTAATCGGCGGGGATGAGCAATCCCTTGGCCATCGATGATAAAAACATCCGGCGATAATTTAAGTTTTTCGACGGCGGCGATACAGGCCGGTGCTTCGCGAAACGAAAGCAGGCCGGGAATATAAGGAAAATTAACCTTTTGGACAACTGTTGCGGTTTCGACAATTTCAAACTGGATTCCCGCTTTCGCGGGAATGACAGAAGAGGACGTAGGAATGACATTATCAGGGGGCATTTCCAAAATAATAGCCGCGGCGATAATATCGCGGCCATTTTTGCTGAAGGCGCAGTCCAGGCCGGCAACTAATTTCGGCGTTTTTCTCACAGGGGTCAGCCGCACCCTGCCTGCAAGACGTTTCTGCAAGGCTATTGCTTCAGTAACAGATAAATTCCAGTTGTGCAAATTTTTCATTGATTACCGACTCAAGCCGACCGATTATTTTTCAAGTCCGCATATCGTATACCGGCTGCTGTATTCCGTAAATAGATTTCCGCTTTGGCGGGGATTGACGGTGCTGCCGGCGGCGGTTAGACTTGTCGGCGATGGAACGGCAAATCATAATAAATGCAGACGATTTCGGCCTGTGCGAGGGAGTAAACAGGGCGGTAGTCCAGGCGCATACCGGCGGCGTGCTGACAAGCGCTACTATAATGGCCAATATGCCTGCTGCCGAAGAGGCGGCCCAGACTGCCAAACAACTGCCGAGCCTCGGCGTGGGCGTTCATCTCAATCTGACCGAAGGTCAGCCGCTATCGAAAGCAGACGATGTTCGGCCGCTGCTGAACGCCGACGGGCAGTTTGGCTGTTCGACGGGGAAACTGTCTCTTCTCTCACTGATGTCCCCCAAATTCAGAAAAGCCATAAAAACCGAGCTGGCCGCACAGGTGCAATGGGTGATTGACCGGGGTATAAAGCCGACACATCTTGATTCGCACAAGCATATTCATAGTTTTCCGGCCATTTACCCGATAGTCTGCGGGCTGGCCAATCGCTTTGGAATCGCTGCAATACGCTGGCCGTTCGAGCCAAAAGAGGTTTCGGGGATGCCCTGGCCGCTGTTGAGCGAAGGCGGAAGAGAAAGGGCAAGGCTGGTCCGCACAATGGCCCGGATAAACCGCCTGCAAAATTCGGATTTTTTAAAAAATGATGTGTTTCTTGGCGTTGCACATACGGGTAAAATAGATGTAAGCTTTTTCAGGACCGTTACGCTGTATAATTCAGCGGCGGTTACGGAGATAATGACTCATCCGGGATTTACTGAAGGTCTGGAGAATGTCAGGACCAGATTAGTCCAGCAGCGAAGGGTTGAGCTGGATGCTCTTTGCAGCGAAAAGACAAGGCAGTATATCAGGGATTCGGGAATAAAATTGGTGCATTATGGTCAAATATGAGCGTCAGAACGGTATTGACTGCTCGGTGGTAGTGCCGCTTTACAATGAAGAGCAGACTGTCGAGGAGCTTTACGCGCGACTGACCAAAACGATGAGCGAGACAGGGCTGCGATACGAGCTTGTATTCGTAGATGACGGCAGCACTGATAATACCCTGGAGATACTGAAGGAAATTACCGGCAGGGACGGTAAGGTGACGGTGGTTGAGCTTAGGCGCAATTTTGGCCAGACCGCTGCGCTGGCTGCCGGCTTCGATATCGCAGCAGGACAAATAATCATATCAATGGACGGCGACCTGCAGCACACGCCGGAGGAAATCCCGAACTTTATCGAAAAAATCAATGCGGGCTACGATGTCGTTAGCGGCTGGCGCAAGAACAGGGTCGATAACCTGGTGCTTAGAAAGATTCCTTCGAGAGTCGCCAACTGGTTTGCCTCGAAGATAAGCGGCGTGGAAATTCACGATTTCGGCACCACATTCAAGGCGTACAGACGCGAGATAATCGAGGAATTAAATTTGTACGGCGAGATGCACAGATTTATTCCGGCACTGCTGGCCGGCAGCGGGGCCAGAATCATTGAAATACCAATCCAGAACATCGTGCGACCCAGGGGTGAGAGCAACTACGGAATATCGAGGACGTTCAGGGTTGTCTTCGATTTGATAACGCTGCGATTTTTGCTGGGGTATATTACGAGGCCGTTGCATTTTTTCGGCAGGGCGGCTGCGTACTGCATTCTGGCAGCGATTCTGATGAGTGCATATATACTTTACGACAAATTCGTGTATAACGTGCCGATTCTGGTTGCACACGGCCCACTGGCAGGGCTGTCGGCGGTGCTGCTGCTGGTCGGTTCGGTCTTTGTCGCCACCGGTTTGATAGGCGAACTGATAAGCAGGGTTTATTTTGAGTCAACAAACAAGAAGATATATTCGGTGCGTAAAGTGCATCGCAGAAAATTTCTGACAACAGATTAAAAAAATGAGAAAGAAAAAACAGCCTTTGTACGGATTTGTGGTTATTTTGGTGATTGCGGCTGCGGCAACACTAATGGTCCGGCACTTCCATATTGCAGATTTTCACGTTGTAAAGCCCGGAGTACTTTACACGAGCGGCCAGCCTCGCGGAATGGATTATACACGTCTGCTTTACGGGTATCATCTGGCCACAATAGTAAATATACGCCCTGTTTCGGAGCATCGAGAGGAGAACTGGCTTAACGAGGAGATAATCTGGGCCAAAAACAACAGCATCAACTATATCGAAATGCCCATTGAGAAAAACAATTATTTCCCCGACAAGCAAACGCAGGACAAATTTCTCGCTATAACGGCCGACAGAAAAAATTTGCCGGTACTGCTGCACGGAAGCGGCGATGACAAAAGGGTTGCAATGCTGGCAGCGGTCTGGCTGGAAAAAAGCCAGGGACAGAGCGTTGAGGAAACCACAAAAGCTGTTGAAAAAATCATCGACAACCGCAAATTGACCGAAGCTGAAATAAAATTTATCAGCCATCTCGCAGAATAATGAATAACGAAAAACCGATATCTGCCGAAAATGTGCAGGTCCAGCGGCCACCTGCATTTATGCCGGCCATATTGAAGCTTGTTTTGTTTGGGATTTTAATAATCGCAGCAGCAGTATTGGTCTGGCACGGCTTTGTTAAAGACCGAGTCATTCCCAGGCGTTTCGGTGAAGTCGAAAAAGGCCTGATTTATCGCAGCGGCCGCATTTCGGCGGGACTGATAAAAAAAACTCTGGTCAAATATAACATCGGTGTAATTGTAGACCTGACCGCTGAAGACGACAAAATTGCTGACCAAAACGCGGAAAGGAAAGCTGCTGCCGAACTGAATATCAAAAGATTAGTGCTGCCGCTGAGAGGCAACGGCACAGGGGACATTAATAATTATGCGTCAGCAGTTGCCGCGATAGCGGAGGCAAAGCATGCAAATATGCCTATACTGGTGCATTGTGCCCTCGGAAGTCAGCGGACCGGGGGTGTGATAGCCGCATATCAACTGCTGGTCGAGCAAAAGGCCCCCTCGCTGGTACTTAAAGAGCTAAAGCATTATGGATGGGAAACCGAAGACACGGATCTGCTGACGTATCTTAACAGTAATATGAAACGGCTTTCGGAGCTGCTTTATCAGATGCACGTCATTGAGCGGATACCCTCGCCGCTGCCTCAATTGCCCCAGGAAGAAAAATGATGTGCCCAGGCGGGGGCTGGGATAACCTTATGCGGCAGAGAGCTATTCTAATTTTACCAATCTGAAGTGTTTAAGTATGCTGTCGGGAAGCCGGCAGAGAATTTTGGGGGTACGGGACAAGATATGAGGTTGATTTTCGAGCCTTTCCCAGTCTTCCTGCTTCAGCAGCAGATAGTGAACATCTCCGGTAACCTGGTCGTCTTCAAGCAGATATTTCACCGGCGGCCTGACATAGTACAGAAACGCCTGGTAGCCGGGCTTGAAGACATAAACAATCTGGTCAGATGGAACCGCATTATTTACCATAGCTGCCGCCGGTCGGCGGTTTTCATATCTGGTAACAAGCGTTACCCCGAAGACTGCATACTGGAGCATAATGACAACAATGACAGCGGCAGTTGCCAGTGTAAGTGAAAGTGTGCCCCGGAGCAAATCACGTTTGCGAAAAACAATAACCGCCGCACATACGGCCAAAGCCGTGACGACAAACGCAGCGAGGGTCCTTGTTATCGTGAACAGGCCTGTAATTGCGGCAGGACAGATTATGAGTATGCCGCCCAAAAGAACATTTTTCCAGAAGCGGTCGAACCGGGTAAATCCCTCGCGAAGGGACATTGCCCAGCCGACCAGCAGGCTGGCCAGAGGGAATGCCGGCAGCGAGTAGCGAGACTGAGCGCCGGGCATAAGATTGATTATGGCAAAACTAATAACAAGCCCGAGGCGACAACCTTTGAACAGAGCGGTATGCTCAGGAGCGATACGGGAAACCAATTTCTTGTCCCATAGAATCGGCACGAACAACAACCAGGGCAGAAAATTCAGGAAGGCCTCAATAACTTCTGCGCCCCGGTTTATGAATTTTATATTGCGAGGCAGTATGCGAATTAACAACTGTGAGGTCATTCGGCTGGTCATTTTATCGCTGTCGGTATGCTGATAGGCAAGGTAGAGCCAGCCAAGCACCATAATCGAAAAAAGAGCTATTCCCGCAATGTGCTGGACAGCAAACAGGTCTTTGACTTTCCTGCCATACCATAAAACCGCTATCACAGTGCAGTAGAAAAATATCAGGATAAACGGTCCTTTTACGAGCATTCCAAAACCAATTATGATGGAAGGTACAATCCATAAAGCCCACCTTGAACTGTTGCGAGACCAGGAGTTTATCCACCAGAGGGTCGCCAAACCTGTAAGTGCTATGTAGACGCCTTCAATTTCTATCAGCCGGCCTTTCTCGATTACCTTTATATTGGTCAGGAAAACGATTGCGGCAATCAGCCTGCCGGAAAGACCCAGGTATGAATTAGGCATCCATATAAGCAGCGAGACAAAGGCCAGGGTAAAAAAAGCAGAGGGCAATCTGGCAGCCAGCTCCGTTTGTTGGCCGGTAAGAGCGAATGAAAGTGCAACCAGCCAATTAATTCCGGGTGGTTTGCTGTGGTAGTCTTCGCCGCCGACAGAAGGAACAATCCAGTTCCCTGTTTGCAGCATTGTTATGGCCGGCATAACACGTCTGCCCTCCTCGCCTTTGAATTCGGGTTTGCCCAGCGAAGGGAGATAAATTGCCGCCCAAATCAGTAAAACAATTAAAAATGCCTTCCAGCGATTAAGCGTCAAATCCATTTTTGCAATCCTCTTATGTCAGACATATCAGCCCGGATTTTCCCGGTAATTGTGGTTCGACTTTGCTCACCACAGGATGGTTTTTCATTATGCACATCCCTTTATGGGTTTGCAAGCGTCTTTACGCAAAATTAGGTTGTCCTTTAATGGCTGCTGTTTTGCACGGGCGATGCCGATTTGTGAAACAATGCGCCGCGGGAATCTTCTTTCCCCTCATCAGAAAACCCCTCCTTGAAGTAAATCTTCCTGAGTTGAAAATCGGCCTGATTTAATTCCTCAAAATAAGGCGAAATAGCGATTATCCAGTCGCCTCGCTGATAATGCTCATAAAGTGCCGATTTGTCCTCTATTAGAGGCACAACTTTGCCGAAATACTGCACAAACCTGCTGGAGGCGGCCTTATAAGCTATGAGCTTTTCTGATTGCGGCACTATGTGAGCGACTTTTTCAGCAAAATCTCTCGAAGGCCTGTCAACGTCCAGAAAAGGTAAAAAACAGGGATAAGCAATCATAAACCAGATGGTAATACCGGCAAAAACCGCTGCACAGGCCGGGGCCGGTTTGCCTTTGGCGAACAGCAAGATTACAAATAAAGACGCCGTTATGGTTACTATGCCGAGCAATACAACAGGAACCAAAAACTGCGGTTTGGTAACAGTGAGATAAATGGCGGTGCCGAGTGTGCCTGCAATTATGATAATGGCGTGGCCCTTCAGGATGTTTTTTGCAAAATCTTTGGTATACCCATTTTGGGTAAAAGCCATATCCTCAAGCAAAATCCCGATGAGTATAGCCATTGCAGGCATCAAAGGCAGAATATAATGCTGCCGTTTGCAGGCATCTGCGGTCAGGAACGCTAGGCTAATAACGAACCAAATCCATAAAAATCTCATCACAGGCTGCTTTTTGTTCCAGGCACTGTAAAAAGGCGCAGCCAGCGCCAACGGCAGAAAAAAGACCCAGGGAGTTACATATTTAAACATTATCCCCAAATAGTAATAAAACGGGAAATGCCCTGGTACATAATCGCCGAAGAGACGGTCAATAAATTCCCGCTTCCAAACAAGCAAATCCCAGTTTACCCTTTGTGCGATGGCAAGCGGCCAGGGCAGCACGATGACCAGAAAAATAATTGGTCCTGCAATCGGCAATAGTTTCAGCAAAAGTTTCCATTGCCGGAATATAACTACATAACAGACCAACGGAATCAAAACAAATGGTACAGGTGCAGGCCCTTTGGCGAGATTGCCGAGAGCGAAACTTATCCAGAAAACCAGTGCATATATAATCTGCCGGCGGCGATTTTCTGCGTTGATGGCAGAGTAAAAACTTAACAGGCACAGTGTGACAAAAAAGGTAAGGGCCATATCAGGTCTTGCGCTGTGGGCGCAGCGAATATATGCCAGAGATGTCGCCCAGACGGCGGCGGAAATCACCGCAATCCGCAGCGTCAGCATCCGGTTTACAAAATAAAGGATAGTCGCTGCGGACAAAATCGCGAAGATGGCATTTGGCAGCCGGGCGGTGAATTCGTCGACTTTGCCGGTTACTTTTGCCGCGATTCCGACAAGCCAGTAGGAAAGAGGGGTTTTATTTATGCGAAGCTCGCCGTTGCAGGTGGGCAGAACCCAGTCGCCGCTTTGGAGCATCTCGCGTGCCGTAACCGAGACGAAACATTCGTGACTGTCCAGAGTTCTGCGGGACAGCATCCAGAAAGCCGTCAACGCTGACAGCAGCAATACTGCGATGATGGCATTTTTTTTTGTTTCCATCTGAAAAAACCCGCCTGCTGAGCCGCCGGTCTAATCTTCGGGGTCTTCGACGACGGGAACCACCCCTTTTCCGGCATATTTATAAATCAGGTGCAGGTTCCGGACGTATATCAGTGTATTCAGCGAAAACCCGAGCATAAAAATCGGGTTTTTTATGTGAACGGAGTAGCAAAGCAAAATCACGCTGCCCAGCAGCGATATGAACCAGAATGCTGTCGGCACATGAGACTTTCTTTTGTATTCGCTGACTATCCATTGCCAGACAAACCGCCCGCCGAATATCACCTGTCCTACCAGTGCCACGGTCGCCCAGACAGGGTCCTTCACTATCTGCTCCGCTATCGCACTTTTGAAAAATCCAATCGCCGAGGCTAACATACCGTTTCTCCAGACCTGAATAAGTTGATTTTTCTACCTGACACCCCGATAAATCGGGGGTAAGGCTGCAATGATACCATATTAAAGGTTTTTTATAAAACGATTTTACTCTATCAGCCTGATTATCTCATCGAGATTGTTCGGCGCTTCCACAGGCGGGTTGCTGAACGGGCCTTGTTTCTCCTTATGATAGTTGACCGTTATGTTTGGGTCTTTCAAAGGATGGCCTGTCAGCACGCAGGCAATGCGCTCATCAGGACCAATGATGCCTTCGGCCCGCAGATGTTTGAGGCCCGCTATTGTAGCCGCTGAAGCAGGTTCGCAGCCAAGGCCGTATTTGCCTATGATGGCTTTCGCATCGATAATCTCGGCGTCGGTTACCGCCCGCACGATACCATTGCAGACGTCAATCGCCCGCAGGCATTTCTTGAGGTTCACCGGCCGGGAAATCTCTATCGCCGATGCGCAGGTATGCGGCGAAAATCTGCGGGCGGTCAGGTCGGCATAATAATCGCTGATGATTTTCCGGTCGACCCTGCCGCCGTTCCAAGTAAGCTTTTTATTATTGACCAAATCAGTCAGCGTGGCGGCTCCGGTTGCGTTGATAATCGCCATTCGCGGTATTCTTTTAATCAGGCCGAGCTGTTTCAATTCGTAAAACGCCTTGCCGAAGGCGCTGGAATTGCCGAGATTTCCGCCCGGCACGATTATCCAGTCAGGCACCTCCCACCCAAGCTGCTCGATGATGCGATACATTATGGTCTTCTGGCCTTCGAGTCGAAACGGATTTAGCGAATTGAGCAGGTAAAGCCCAAGTTTCGTACAGACGTCCTGTACCTGCCGCATACAATCGTCGAAATCGCCGAGTATCTGGATTGTCTGTGCGCCGTAATCCATCGCTTGGCTGAGCTTGCCGAATGCGATTCTGCCTGAGCCGATAAACACCGTGCATTTTAAGCCGCAACTGTGCGCATATAGCGCGACCGATGCTGAGGTGTTGCCGGTCGAGGCACAGGCGCAGGATTTCGCACCGGTCATCACTGCGTGGCTGAACGCCGCCGCCATACCATTATCTTTGAATGAGCCTGAAGGATTCAGCCCCTCATATTGCAGATACAGACAGCCGGGTTTCATATCTACGTATTTTGCAACCGCATCGCTTTGCTGCAGAATGGTTTGGCCTTCGCCGATAGTCACCTTGTAATTATCTGGGCAGAAGTTCAGCAGTTCGCGGAACCGCCACACGCCTGAAAAATCCAGCGGGTTATTCCTGTCTGCCCAGCGTTTGCCGAAATCGCTCAATTTTTCGGGGACTTTTACCTTGTCCCAGTTATATTGCGCATCTAAAAGTTCGCCGCAGCGAGGGCATTTGAAAATCACATCGCTTACATCGAACTCCGCCCCGCAGTCGGGATTGATACACTTCTGAAAACAAGACTGGTTTGATTTGCTCATTTACTTACTCTCAATTGTTTTTTCCCCTGGCTGGCGCTTCAGCGACGCAGTAAACATAGACAAGCGGTTTTGAGCCGGTGTTTTTCACGTTGTGAATGGTCTGCGGCGGTATATAAGAGACCTTTCCTTCGCCGATGTCAAAGGACTCATTCTCGCCTATAAGCAGTTTACCTTTGCCGGAGAGAAAAACAAGCAGCTCCTCGCGACCGCCGGTGCTGTGCTGGCCGCAGGATTCGCCGGCCTTGAGGTATGACCTGCCGGCGCACATACCTAAAGTATGCGGCTCTTTTTCCAAACCGCCTAAAAGCCGCTGATACTCAGCCTTGTTATTCAAATCTATTATTAAAACCTTATCAGACACGCCTTATATTACTTAAAAAATTCGGGATTTTGTCAATCAAAATCGCCCCGGCGATGTAAATTAACCGCCGCTGCGATATTTTAGGGGTCGAGACCTATAAGCCGAGAAACTGAATGGCCAGTCCGCAAACCAATATGGTTGCGCCGGCTATTGCGTGGTCGAACCGCTGAAGTTTCGCCAGCCTGACGAAATTGACCCCTGCTCTGGAGAGCAGAATCAGGGTAAGCATAGTAGCAATGGTAACGGCGCCGAATACACCCGTTACTGCCGCAAGCGTGAAAAAGCTGTTTTTAGCGGCGGGGTACATCAGGAGCGGGATTAAAGGCTCACACGGCCCGAAGACAAAAACAATAAACAGCACCCAGGGGGTAATATTGACCTTGTTCGGGTCGCAATGAACGTGAGCGTGTTCGTGAGAGTGGCTGTGCAGATGCGAATGCTCGACATCGACGACGTGAATATGGCTGTGGGCGTGCGTCTTTCTTTGATATGCCCTGCGCAGCCCCCAGGCAAAATACACTAAGCCTAATGCGATGAGCAGCCAGGCGGCTATGTTGCCGCGAAAGGACTCTGCCAGTTCCAGTTTTTTTACCGCCAGTCCGAGGGATATTCCTATCAGACCCAGCACGACCGAACTGCCTATATGGCCTAAGCCGCACAAAAAACTTATCCAGGCAGTTTTTGCCGCCGACCATTTTCTCGCCCAGGAAATCATCACAAACGGCAGATAATGGTCGGGCCCGGTCAGGGTGTGGAGAAAGCCTATCGAAGCGGCTGTGATAATAAGAATGTTAAATTCGCCTGTCATAACCATCACTCCTTAAAAACAAGCTTTGCGCATAAAAGTAATAAATTCGTGTTACCCTGTCAACAAAAAAATTTTACTAATTTATTTTCGCCGGCTGTAACATTCTGCAGGGCCGATTGTCGAAGGAGCGGTACCATTGTCGAACAAAAACTGCCGGATGCTGGTGCATAAATGACACTTGCCGGCATACAAACTCAACGGTTTATATCCTTTTTCTACGGCTTTTTTCAATAGGCCGGCGGGGCCATAATTGAAGAGTGTGTCGATTATTTCATTTTGTGCCGGCTGAAATTCTTTCCAGATATTTTCCAGCGATGTCTTGTTTACGCTTGCGATAATAATGCCGCTGCACGTGCCGCTGAAGACATTGCCGTAAGGGTCGATATGCACCCCTTTGGCGTCAAGAAAACTGCTTCTGCAATTTTTAGCGGCAATGGCCTCAATCGGCTCTGTCGCAACAAGCCCCGCCAGCCTGCTGCCGGCCTTGCCTGTAAACCGGCAGGGGTAATCCTTCAAGGCTGATATGTAATTTTTGTCCCGCTGTTCCGCCGAAAGTTTTTTCATTTCGACAGGATTTTCAAGATACTTTTGCCACCGCACCAGCACGCGTTCAGTCCCCAGCATTTCAACAGCTTGCTCTGCCAGTCTGCGAACAGGCTCTATATCAATGTATTCCTGATGAAAAGGGTCGCAACTGATTTTTAATCTGTGCATCCCCAGCTCATCGAGAACCTTTAGCCGCTGCCTGATAGTATTGTCATCGGTCGCCCAAAAACCGTTTGTCTCTATCATATCGACCGGGCCGAGATTTTGTTTCTTTGCCTCTGTCAGGATTTCCAGCAGCCGCTCCCAATACAGGAATGGCTCACCGCCGGTGATATGAATCTTTGCAGTTTCGCCGGCAAGGTTTTTCAATGATTGCCAGGCGCTGACAGCGGTATCAACCGTCATAAGCCCGTTCTGCTGCGGCGAGCAGTTGTAGTAGCAGAATTCGCAGGCGGCGTTGCATTTATACGTCAGCAGCAGTCCCGCCGACCGCCACAACTTGAACTTCGGCTCATTTCGTCCGAGCGAGCGGTTGTGTATATTTTCAGATAACCCTGTCATTCTTATCCCAATATGTGTTATTCGCTGTGATATTTTTTCAGATGAATCTGGATTACGGTAATATCGGCTGGGGTGATGCCGCTTATTCTGCCGGCCTGGGCGAGTGTGCCGGGCCGAAATGCCGACAGCTTCTCCTTTGCCTCCGCCCGAAGATGGGTAATAATATTGTAATCCAGGCTCAGCGGCATCTTTTTGTTCTCAAGATGCCGATAAACGGATACCAATCGCTCCTGCTTGGCCAAATAGCCATCATATTTTGCGTCGATGATTACCGCATCCAGCACTTCTTTGGTAAAGCCATTGTCTCTGACATAAGGCTGCTCGGCCAGCGATTCGGCGATAGTATTGTCCGGCTGCCTGAGTTGGTCCCATAAACTTGTCCCGCCCGACCGGGCGCAGGTCAGATAATTTTTGAGCTTATTGATGTTTTCAAGCTTGTTTTGGAACTTCGCCCACCTTTTCTCGTCTACAAGTCCGACCAATTTGCCGGTTTGAGTCAATCTTCGGTCCGCATTATCGGCCCTTAGGGACAGTCGATACTCCGCCCGCGATGTAAACATCCGGTAAGGCTCATCAATCCCCTTGGTCAGCAAATCGTCTATCATCACCCCGATATACCCCTGGTCTCTGCCGAGAACGACTGGTTCCTTATTCTGCAACTTTCGTGCTGCGTTTATGCCGGCGATGACGCCCTGCCCGGCGGCCTCCTCGTAGCCGCTTGTGCCGTTAATCTGCCCCGCAAGGAAAAGCCCCGCAATCCTTTTCGTCTCTAAATTACTCTGCAACTGAATCGGCGGGCAGTAATCATATTCAATCGCATAAGCATATCGCACAATCCGGGCCTTTTCCGTTCCCGGCAGAAGCCTTATCATTTCCTCCTGAACATCTTTTGGGACCGAGGTGCTGATGCCGTTGCAGTAAATCGTCGTAATCTCCTCGTCTTCAGGCTCAAGGAACACCTGATGGCGGGTCTTGTCCGAGAACCTGATTATCTTGCTCTCGATACTTGGGCAGTATCGCGGGCCGACCGACTTGATTTGTCCGGTGAATAGCGGCGCCCTGTGCAGGTTGTCCCGCAGCAGTTTGTGTATTGCTTCATTGGTGTAGGTAATCCAGCAGGGAATCTGCTGTCGGTCTATCCTTTCCGTCATAAACGAAAATGGACTCGGCTCCTTGTCGCCATACTGGATTTCGAGCCTGTCAAAATCGATGGTTGACGGGTCTAACCGGGGCGGCGTTCCCGTTTTCAAACGTCTGATTTCAAGTCCTATTCTTTGCAGTGATTCTGATAGCTCCTCACTGGCCGGCTCATCTATACGCCCGCCGCTGAACTGCTCCGGCCCGATGTGCATTACACCCCGCAGAAATGTCCCCGTCGTTACAACAACCGCCTGCGCCGCATACACCGACCCGTCTTTGCAGGCCACCGCACACACCTTGTTTGCCTCGGTGATTATCTCGGTCGCCATCGCTTCGATAATGGTCAGGTTTGGCGTCTGTTCGAGCGCCTGCTGCATCCAGGCCGCGTATTTGTGTTTGTCCGTCTGCGCCCGCGGCGACTGCACCGCCGGCCCTTTGGAACGGTTCAGCATCCGAAACTGGATTCCTGTCGCATCGGTTGCCAGCCCCATCAGTCCGCCTAGCGCATCGACCTCGCGCGCTATCTGGCCTTTCGCAAGTCCGCCTATAGCGGGATTGCAGCTCATTGCGGCTATGGTTTTTTTGCTTATGGTCAGCAGTGCCGTTTTGCACCCGATTTTCGCCGCCGCATACGCCGCCTCAACGCCCGTGTGTCCTCCGCCTATTACTACGCAGTCAAATTCGTCCTTATATCTCATATAACATATTTCTTGTATTACATCGTTTAGGTTCTGTGAATAGAAAGCAGTATGTTTGAGATTATGTTTTTTTCTTTGAAAGCGCCACGGCAGATGCTATTGCGAAATTGGCCGTGTGTGTAATGCTCACGCTTATATGTTTTATACCGAGTCTGCCGGCGATTTTTTTGACCTCTCCGCTAAGGCTGACTTCAGGCTGGCCGGCAGGATTATTTATGATTTCAATGTCCGTCCAGGCGATTTTGCCCCGCCACCCTGTCCCCATCAGCTTAAGAATGGCCTCTTTTGCAGCAAATCGTCCGGCTAATTTCTCCATCCTGTTCTTGTTCGCATCGGCATAAGCCCGCTCGGCAGCGGTAAAAACACGCTCTAAGAAACGCCCGCCGTGCCGCTTTACCATTTCCTCTATTCGCGGGAAATCCACAAGGTCTATGCCGTGCGCTATAATCTTTTCCATCGCTTCGCAGGTCTTACTTTGTGCTTTTATTTTTCTGGTAAATTCGTTCGAGACAAAAATCTATAAACCTGTCCTTTTCGGTAATCTGGGCCTGCTGGATAAGGCTTTCGCCCAGCTTGTCGATAGCCTCTTTTCGCCGCTCAAGATTGATTTGTGCCTCCAGTTCTTTCTGGACCTTATCGAGCGGCTCATAATTCCTCTCCTGTTTCGACTCTAATTTCATTATGAAAATATGGTCGCCGCCTCCGATTGGCCCCGCAATATCTCCCGGCTTCATTTTTCTCGCCTCGACCGCAAGCAGGGCATAAGGCCCGGCAAGCGATTCCGGCTCTACCGGCTTCCACAATCCGCCGGCATCCTTTCCGTATCCGTTCGAGTATCGTTTCGCCAGTTCGCCGAAGTCTTCGCCTGCCCGCAGTCTCTTCATCAGGCTGTCGGCCAGGTCGCCCGCCTTTTGAAGCCGGTTCTCATTCGGGTCGTTGACATCAATTTCCCTGACATCAATATCGATGAGCCGAAACTCAATCGTCGCCGGCGTCACAAAAAATGTGTCTTTCGCCCGCTCGTAATAATCCACCAGTTCACCGTATGTAATCGGCCTTTCCTTCGGCACTTTCGAGGACAGGTAGTACTGACTGAGAATCATCTTTTTCTGATAATCCTTGAAATCCGCCCAGCTCATTCCCGTTTTCTTCAGGAACTCCTCGGCCTTTGCCGTGTCCCCGTTAAAGCCGAGAATGAATTTCCTGACTTCTGACTCCGCCGCCTTATCGAGATTTTCATCCATATCGCTGCCAAGCTGCTTCTTTGCCTCCTGATAAAGCAGGATATTGGTTATCCTGCTTAGAAGGGTTTTTTCAATCGCAGGCCTGGCACGCTCCTTAAACTGCTCATAATCGCTTCGCTGTGCCAGGTCCTTAAACGGCCCTTCAAGAGCGGCAACCATCTCTTCGCTCGTTATCGTTTCTCCTTTTACAGCCATCACAAAACCGCCGCTGGCATCAGGCAGACCCGTCCTTTGCGCAAGAGGAATTCGTGCCACCTCCTCTTCCGTCAGGGTCTTTTTGTCCGAACAACCCGCTATCGCCAAAAAAACCGCCGTCGCCAAAAAAACATTTTTCCGCATCTTTTCAATCCCTGAAAGTAACTCTGATTACAAACACAAAAACAATGATTGCACAATTTTACGCAAAAAGTGCGATATAATCCACAAAAAGGTTTTGGTTTTTCATCCGGCAGCTCAATTTCTGCTTAAAATCTTCCTCAAAGCAGCTATCAGCGTTCTCGGCTCAAAATAATTCTTGGGCAGCCGCAGATAAACCGTGTCCGGCTCCGGCATTCTTACCTTCCCGACCACTTTCGCAAATAAAGACTCGATTTTACCTCTGTGGTCTTTGGCAAATGAAAACACCAAATCCTGCCCCGATGCTGCTATCGCCCTGATGTCGAACCTGCTCGCCTTGATTCTCAGCTCCGCCAGTTCCAGAAGCAGCCTGACCTCCTCCGGCAGCAGCCCATAAACATCCGCCAGCTCACCTTCAATCTGCTTGATGTCTTCGCTGCTCCTTGCAGTAGCAATCTTGCGGTAAGCATCCATTCGGCTTCTGTCCAAAGGTATGTAATTCCTCGGTATATAAACCGCAAATCCCAAATCGAGACTCGCCGCCCCGACAAGTCGGGACTCGATTTTTTCGCCCTTCAATCGCCTGACCGCCTCCGCCAGCAGCTCACAATACATCTGGTAACCCACTACCTGGATATGGCCTGACTGTTCCGCTCCCAGTATGTTGCCCGCTCCCCGAATTTCAAGGTCTCTCAATGCTATTCTAAACCCGGCACCCAGATGCGAATACTCCTCGATGGCCTTCAGCCGTCTCGCCGCCGCCGGCGTAATCGGCCTGTTGGTCGGCAGAAGCATATAAGCATACGCCCTGTGCTTGTATCTCCCGACCCTGCCGCGAAGCTGGTGCAGCTCTGCCAGACCGAACTGGTCCGCATTGTCCACGAACATCGTATTCGCATTCGGAATATCCAGCCCCGATTCGATGATTGTCGTGCAGACAAGCACGTCTATCCTGCCCAGCACAAAATCTATCATTGTCTTCTCAAGCTCGTGCTTGGCCATCTGCCCGTGTGCAACGGCAACTTTTGCGTCCTTGACAAGTTTCTGGATTTGTCCTGCCTTTTTGTCAATCGTCCTGACGCGGTTATGCAAAAAGAACACCTGCCCCTGGCGGTTCAGCTCCTGCATTATTGCTTTTCTGATAAGCTCATCGCTGTATGAAGTTACCGTCGTTACTATGCTCCGCCTGTCCAAAGGCGGCGTCGCCAGCGAGCTTATGTCACGCAGTCCCAGCAGCGCCATATGCAGCGTCCGCGGTATCGGCGTCGCCGTCATCGTAAGAATATCGACGTTAAACCGCAGCTTTTTAAGCTTCTCTTTATGTTCTACGCCGAACCGCTGCTCCTCGTCGATTATTAAAAGACCCAAATCCGCAAACCCGATGTCGCCGCTTAAAAGCCGATGTGTCCCTATCAATATATCGACCTTGCCCTGCCTCGCACGTTTGATTATGTCCTGCGACTGCTTTGCGGTCTTAAATCTATTCAGCGTCTCGATGCAGACCGGAAAATCCGCAAACCTCTCGCCGAATGTCCTGCTGTGCTGCACGCACAGCACCGTGGTGGGGACAAGCACCGCCGCCTGCCTGCCGTTTTCGACCGCCTTGAACACTGCCCGCATCGCAAGCTCGGTTTTCCCGTATCCGACGTCGCCGCAAAGCAGCCTGTCCATCGCAACCGGCTGCTGCATATCCGCCTTTATCTGCTCCATCGTGATAAGCTGGTCCGGCGTCTCCTGATACGGGAACGACTGCTCGAATTCCGCCTGCCAGTCTGAATCCGGCCCGAACACAATCCCGCCCATCGCACGACGACGCGCCTGAATCTCAAGCAGCTCGCCCGCCAAATCCTGAATTGATTTTGCGACCTTTTCCTTCTGCCTCTGCCATTTCTTCGACCCGACCTTGCTCAGCTTGGGCCGCTTCGGGCTTGTCCCGATATACTTTTGCACAAGCCCGATATTGCTCACCGATACCTGCATCTTCTCTTTGTCTGCAAACTCAATCGTCAGGTATTCGCCCTGCGCTTCCTTCCCCTTTATGGTCTTCACGCCCAGAAATTTCCCTATGCCGTATGAGGTATGAACGACATAATCGCCCGCCTGCAAATCCTCTAAGCTGTCCACCGGCGCCGTGGGGCGTATCGCTCTCTGCCTCCTCCGCAGTGCAAACTGCCCGAAAAGCTCGTGATGGCTTATTACAATCACGTTCAGCGAATCTATCGCAAAACCCTGCCCGACATAACCCAGCGGCATCCTGAATTTCTCCGGCAAAGGCTTATCACTCTGCGCCGCAATCTCGCCGATTCGTTTCACTTCCCCCGGACTTTCGCAGTAAAGATAAACCTCTTTTCCCTCCCTCGCCTGCTGCACCACCTGCTCCAGCGCTTCTTTATGTCCCGCCCACGCCGCCGTCGCCGTATGCTGAAATTGCTGAATGCTCTTTACGTTTACTTTTATAAAATCGCCCGGTGTCGACCCCGCGAACCGGCATATAAACAGCCTCGCAAATGTCCCCGCAGCCCTGTAAATCTCCTCCCAGCCGTAAAGCCTGCCCGTATCCTCGACCCGCTCTAGGAAAATCCTCGCCACTTCTTCAACGTCGCCCGGCTCTTCAAAAATTATTATCGTCTCCGCAGGCAGAATATTTATGAAAAGCTCCCGCTGCTCCGTCCCCATACCGCATACCGTTGAAACAACCCTGATACTTTTTATCTGCCCCCCCGAACGCTGCGTGTCTAAATTTATCTCGCGGATGCTCTCTATCGTGTCCCCGAAAAACTCAATCCTCACCGCCTCGCCGCCCTGTGAAGATAGTTCCTCTTTTTCTTCTAAGGTAATTTTTTCACTGACAAACGGCATATAAATATCAACGATTCCTCCCCGATGCGCAAACTGACCCGGCAAATCGACCTTCTCCACCCGCTCGAACCCGTTCTCAACCAGCCAGCTTACAATTTCCTGCGGCGATAGTTTCTTTTCAACGACCAGTTCGAGACTGCCCGCCTTTAATACATCCGGCTTCGGTATCGGCTGACACAACGCCTGCACCGCCGCCGCAATAATGAATCTTTCTCCGCCCGAAAGCACCTTCATCACTACCCTCATTCGCTCAGCCCGTATCTCATCGGTAGCGTCCGCCAAATCTTCCCCTCCCTCCCAGGCGCCGAGCGTCTCAACGTTCTCGCCGCCGAAGGTGCGTAAATCCTCGGCAATCCTGTCGGCATCGTCTATATGCGGGCAGATATACAGAATCGGCCTGCCGAGCTTTTCGGATATATGAACCGCCAATAGCGGCGCAAAAGACCCCCACGTCCCCTCGACCTTTACCTCCCCCCCTCTCTCAAGCCGGGAGATTATCTCCGTAATCGTTTTATCCTGCCCAAGCTTCATAGCTGCTCATATTTCGGTCAGTACAACATTATACTGCACCAGCACCAACCCCGCAATTGCACGTTTGTCGGACAAATACAAACTGTTATCAAACAAAAAAGGCCGAGTTTGAGACATCTCGGTCTTTTTGGTTTTATGTTTACTATTAATGCTTGTTATGGAGCGGATTGGTAGAGCTGCTGAATTTCAGAGGCAGATAAAACTCTCTTATAGATACGAACATCGTCAATAAGGCCGCTGAAGTATTGGCCGTTGTAATCCATACTTCTGCCAATCGCCAAGGAAATATTGTTATTGATATTACCAACTGTAAGGGCCTTAAAAGCTTCGCGAGTGCCGTCAACATATATCTCAAGATTGCCGTTTCTGTCGGCAACTGCCGCAATAAAATGCCAGTTGCCGTCGGCAACGGTGGTTGTAGTATCGCAGAAAACTGTTGTGGAAGCGTCTTTGAGATATATTTCAGCCTTGCCTGAGGTAAGAATAACAAGCATAAAACCTTCATAAGGACTGTGATTAGATTTTTGTTTGTCTATTACTCTTCTGTAGGAAAGAGTGGAGGTTTTCACCCAGACACAGATACTGAAATCAGTATCGGCACCAAAATCGAAGGGTGTATCACTAACCTGAACATAATCATTCACACCATCGAAGCTTAAGGCGCCATTAATCTTTCCAGTTGTCCAAAGAGCCCCATTAACAGTTCCGTTATTGGTGCCAGCTGAATCGTATGCTATTGTTCCACTTGTCTCATCAAACTTCCACCAGGAGAAGAAACTAGAATCAACAGCCTCAGTTGTAAAGGTACAGACCACGCCGGGTGTTATACCACCGGGTCCAAGTTCATCGATACGCCAATAGTATGTGGTATTAATATTCATAGTGCCGGGGTCATAGGTGGTGGCGGTCTGATTCCGCTGGAAAGGCGGGGGATTGGTCGAGCCGAAATATACATCGTGTGAAGTAGTATCTGAGCCGGCTGTCCAGCTAAAATCAGCACCTATACTTACATTTGATGCACCGTTTGCCGGGGAGGGATTAGCAGCCTGACCGGGGAGGGGCGAAGTTGTAAAGTTCCAGAGGTCACCGGTGGTTGTACCGCCGGGCCCGATTTCATCAGTACGCCAGTAGTATATGGTATTAACATTCATAGTGCCGGGGTCAAAGGTGGCAGCGGTCTGATTAAGCTGGAAAGGAGGGGGATTGGTCGTGCCAAAGTAAACATCGTGCGAGACAGCATCTTTTCCTGCTGACCAGCTAAGGTCGGTATTCAGGTTTACCTTTTGGGCAATGTTGGCAGGATTTGGGTTAAATGCCTTACCGCCAAAACCATCCTGACAAAGTTGCAAAACTTCTTCAGCAGACAGAACTTTCTTGTAAATGCGAATATCGTCAATAAGACCGCTGAAGTATTGGCCGTTATAATCCATACTTCTGCCGATAGCTAAAGAAATATTGTTATCTATACTACCAACTGTAAGGGCCTTAAAAGCTTCGCGAGTGCCGTCAACATATATTTCAAGATTGCCGTTTCTGTCGGCAACTGCCGCAATAAAATGCCAGTCGCCGTCGGCAATGGTGGTAGTTGTATCGCAGAAAACAATCGTAGAAGCATCTTTCAGATATATTTCAGCCTTGCCTGAAGCAAGAATAACAAGCACAAAACCTTCATAAGGGCTGTAACCAGCTTTTTGTTTGTCTATTATTCTTCCGTAGGAAAGAGCGGATGTTTTTACCCAGACACAGATACTGAAATCAGTAGCAGCTCCAAAATCGAAAGGCACATCACTAACCTGAACATAATCATTCACACCATCAAAGCTTAAGGCGCCATTAATCTTTCCAGTTGTCCAAAGAGCCCCATTAACAGTTCCGTTATTAGAATTTACAGATGAATCATGAGCTATCGTTCCGCTCGCCTCGTCGAGTGTCCACCAACCAATAAGATTGGGGTCGGTGATGCTGGCTGTTGTAAAACTCCAGACCACACCGATTGTCATACCTCCCGGCCCAAGTTCATCAACACGCCAGTAATATGTGGTGTTAACGTCCATAGTGCCGGGGTCAAAGGTGGTGGCAGTCTGATTAAGCTGGAATACAGGCGGATTAACCGTGCCGAAATATACATCGTGTGAAGTAGTATCTGAGCCGGCTGTCCAGCTAAAATCAGCACCTATACTTACATTTGATGCACCGTTTGCCGGGGAGGGATTAGCAGCCTGACCGGGGAGGGGCGAAGTTGTAAAGTTCCAGAGGTCACCGGTGGTTGTACCGCCGGGCCCGATTTCATCAGTACGCCAGTAGTATATGGTATTAACATTCATAGTGCCGGGGTCAAAGGTGGCAGCGGTCTGATTAAGCTGGAAAGGAGGGGGATTGGTCGTGCCAAAGTAAACATCGTGCGAGACAGCATCTTTTCCTGCTGACCAGCTAAGGTCGGTATTCAGGTTTACCTTTTGGGCAATGTTGGCAGGATTTGGGTTAAATGCCTTACCGCCAAAACCATCCTGACAAAGTTGCAAAACTTCTTCAGCAGACAGAACTTTCTTGTAAATGCGAATATCGTCAATAAGACCGCTGAAGTATTGGCCGTTATAATCCATACTTCTGCCGATAGCTAAAGAAATATTGTTATCTATACTACCAACTGTAAGGGCCTTAAAAGCTTCGCGAGTGCCGTCAACATATATTTCAAGATTGCCGTTTCTGTCGGCAACTGCCGCAATAAAATGCCAGTTGCCGTCGGCAATGGTGGTTGTACTATCACAGAAAACGGCTGTAGAAGCATCTTTCAGATATATTTCAGCCTTGCCTGAAGTAAGAATCCAAAGCACAAAACCTTCATAAGGTTCGTTATTAGCCTTTTGTTTGTCTATAATTCTCCCCTTGGAAAGAGCGGATGTTTTCACCCAGACACAGATGCTGAAATCAGTACTGGCACCAAAATCAAAGGGTGCATCACTAACCTGAACGTAGTCATTCACACCATCAAAACTTAAAGCACCATCAATTTGGCCTGTTGTCCAGGCAGGACCATAGACAGTGCCATTATTGGCGCCTGCTGAATCATAAGCTGTTGTTCCGCTGGTCTCATCAAGCTTCCACCAACCGATAGGATTAGGGTCAGGGGCGTCGAGTGTTGTAAAATTCCATACATTGCCCTTGGTTGCACATAATGGGCCAATTTCATCGATACGCCAATAATAAGTGGTCGAAGGTACGAGGCCGGCGAGGTCATAGTTATTAGAGTCCCAGGTTGTATTATCCTGTCGGCCATAGTAAACCGGCGAGCCGATGTCGGCATTATTAACATCGGCGAAGCTTACTGCGAAGTAAACATCGTGATGTAATGTGCCGCTTCCAGCTGTCCAGGTGAGTACGGGTTTAACTGTGACACCGGCAGTATTGTTCGCTGGATTCGGCGTATTTGCTGAATTTACGTAGCAATCCAGCCAGCAGTCGGCCAGAACTGCAAGGTCATTGGTATCCACATACTCATCTTTATTGATATCACAGACCAAATAATTTATTTCATTATGATTGAGCCAATCAGCCGCCAAAGCTGCAAAATCCATAAAATCAACATGCCAATTTTTTTGAATGTCTGTTGAACCGGCGGTAATAGGGTAGTGATAACCCATATTGACTACGCCTTTATCCCTGAATTCGTCTGTTCGTGTTGTGTAGTCGTCCAGGCCGAGACTGGCCGCGGTATCACTTCCTGCATTTACGCAGGGGCTATCCTGGGTCTGTCCGGAGACTATTTGACTGAGGTAATAACCACCTAAAGGACCCGACACAAACGATGGGTCAGAGTGAATATTGCCGGTACCACTATCAGTATCCTCAATGCACGAATATGTGGCTGAACAACCGTAGAGGTCGTCGCCGTTGCCCCAGATTATGCAATCAGAGATGGTTGGAGTCTCGCTGCCGTAAATCCCTCCACAAACCGCTAAGCCGTTACTGCCGGGCGGGATGCCATGGTTGCTATAACCACCCGGGCCGCCTACAACCAAATTATTAACAATTGTGCAGTTGGTTATGAGTACCGGCTCGCCATATATTGCTCCTCCCCGCCCGTCACCACCGTTACACCCCATCCCCATAGCGTTCCCGCCGCCATAGCCTCCTTCTGTTATGTTGTTGATTATAAGACAGTTGATAATCGCAGGCGCACAGTTGTAACCGCTATATATTCCCCCGCCGATACCATGCCCTCCCCTTGTACACGTCCCAACTCCGTCATATCCGTTACCGCCCCCTGCTATATTTGAATTTATGATACAATCTATCAGAATAGGGCTGCTGAAAGAATAGCAGGCGATACCGCCGCCGCAGCCGTCACCGCCGGGTTCAGACTCAGACGTACTATAATTGCCAGAAACACCGTTATTGCGGATAATGCAGTTTTGTATGGTTGGGGAAGAACTCACGCAATATATACCGCCTCCCATAGAGGGGCTACCTCCATTGATTACCCCCCTTTTGATTGTGAAGCCGGATACAATCCTGTCGGAAACTTCACCGTTGTGAAAGTAAAAGCCTCGGCCACTGATCTGGCAATCGATGATGCAGTTGGCAGGGCCGTTTTCGCTGCGGACAGTAATTACCTTACCGCCAAAATCGAGGTTCTTGTTTCCTGTACCGGTATAGGTGCCGTCGGCGACGATAACGGTGTCGCCGTTAACGGCTGCGTTAATGGCGGCCTGGATGGTTGAGTATTGGCTGGGAACCAGCAGCTCCGCAGCAAAACCTCTCGAAATTGTAATTAGAAAAAAGGCAAGAAAGCCGGGAATAATTATTGACCGCTTCATCTCTATCCCTCCTGAAAAAAAGTCCCTGTTCCTTCTCCTAAATAAGCTTATTTAAGCTGTAATTTACTATAAATTCGCTAAATAGTCAAGCTTTTTATGCCGTAAAAGGCAAAAAAATGTAGAAAATCCCTTATGCCGCCCGCCTAAGCTTTGTTGCTATATCCAAGCTCTTTCTTTAGCCCGCGTTAACAGTGTCAAAAACACACTTTTTTTGCAGCTTCAATGACTTTTTCTGTTGTGATTCCGAACTTTTCGAAGCAGGTCTTCGCCGGCGCAGAGGCTCCAAATGACGACATCCCTATGAAAATACCCTTATCGCCCAGCCATTTTCTCCAGCCCTGCTCTATCCCAGCCTCGACTCCGACCCTGGCCTTGACATTCGGCGGCAGAACAGAATCCTTGTATTCCTGGCTTTGCTTTTCAAACAGCTCCCAGCAGGGCATACTGACAACCTGCGCCTTAATCCCTTCAGCCGCAAGTTTCTCCGCAGCGGCCATTGCCAGCGAGACCTCCGAGCCTGTCCCCAGCAGCAGCATGTCCGGCTTGTCCGCCCCGACAAGCACATAAGCGCCTTTACTGACATTCTTCGCCGACCCGTATTTATTCTGGTCGAGTATCGGCAATCCCTGCCGCGTCAGGAACATTGTCACCGGCCCCTCCTTATACTCCATCGCAAACTTCCAGACCTGCGCTGTCTCGTTTGCGTCCGCAGGCCGGAACACCAGCAGATTCGGTATCGCCCGCAGCGCAGCAAAATGCTCAACCGGCTGATGCGTCGGCCCATCTTCCCCCACCCCGATACTGTCGTGCGTAAAAACAAATATGGTCGGATACTTTCCAATCGCCGCCACCCGAATCGATGCCCTCATATAATCGGCAAAAACCAGGAACGTCCCACCGTATGCCCTGACTAATCCGCTGACCGAAATACCATTCATTATCGAGCCCATCGCGTGTTCTCTGACGCCGTAGCGTATATACCTGCCGTCGCGGGCGTTTTTCTGAAAATCTTTCGCACCGGCAAATTTCGTATTATTCGATGGCGTCAAATCCGCAGACCCGCCCATAATAAACGGCAGCTTCGGCATTATGGCGTTGAGTACCTTCCCTGATGCCTGCCGCGTCGCCATCTCGCTGCCCGCCTCGAACTTTGGCAAAATCTCGTCTATGTTGACCGGCAGTTTCCCCGCCGCCGCATCCCGCAACTGCTGCGCAAGCTCCGGGTACGCCTGTGCGTATTTGTCGAATTGCCTGTTCCACGCCGCCTCGGCCTTTTTGCCCCGCTCAACCGCCTTGCGCGTATGCGCAAGCGCCTCTTCGGGGACATAAAAACTCTTTTCCGGGTCCCAGCCGAATTGCTGCTTAATCAGTTTGATTTCGTCATCGCCCAGCGGCGCACCGTGCGATTCAGCCGTGTCGTGCTTGTTCGGGCTGCCATAAGCGATGTGTGTCCGCAGCTTTATAATCGTCGGGCGGTTTTTCTCCTTCTTTGCCCTCCGCAGCGCCTTCTCGAAGCTCGCCATATCATTGCCGTCCCCGCCGACAACTATCACGTTCCAGCCGTAGGCCTTGTATCGCTTCGCCACATCCTCCGTAAACGAAAGCTCCGTCTCCCCGTCGATGCTGATATGATTGTCGTCGTAAATTACTATTAAATTATCAAGCCCTAAATGTCCCGCCAGCGAGCTTGCCTCCGAGGAAACCCCTTCCTGCATACATCCGTCACTGGCTATCGCATAAATTTTATAATCGATAATATTGAGGCCCTCGCGGTTGAAATAATTGGCTAAGTATTTTTCCGCTATCGCCATTCCGACCGCATTCGATATTCCCTGTCCCAGCGGCCCGGTTGTAACCTCAATGCCGTGCTTTGGCTCACGCTCCGGATGGCCCGGCGTCTTGCTGCCCCACTGCCGGAAATTCTTCAAATCATCGAGGCTCATATCGTAGCCCGTCAGGTACAGCAGTGAATACAGCAGCATACTGCCGTGCCCCGCCGACAGCACAAACCGGTCGCGGTTATGCCACAGCGGGTTGGCAGGATTGAACTTCAGGTGTTTGGTCCAGAGTATATACGCCGCCGGCGCCATTCCCATCGGCATTCCCGGATGACCCGACTTGGCCTTTTGCACCCCCTCCGCCGACAGCAGCCTGATTGTTTGAATGCACTTTTCATCGAGTTCCGACAGCCCCGGATTTACTGATATGCTCATTTACAACCTTCCTCAAAATAAGGGTTTCTGAATACCTTTTCGCTTGCCTTGTAGAAAAGTCATTGCGAGGCCTGTTGTTTAGGCCGAAGCAATCTAAAAAATGACGAAAAGATTGCTTTCTACAAAACAATTTTCGCTCACAAAACAAGGCTGATAAGATACCTCTAAACCCCTATTTTAGCAAGTTTTTTTATCGCCCCTTGAAACTACCGTCATTTATTGAAGGGCGAAGCAGAGGCTTCATAATTTAATGTTGGACTGTTAAATGTTTTTTGATATATAAGTTTGCGCACTACGGAAAAGGACAAGCAATGAAAAAATATACTTTCACTGCATTTTTAATTTTTTCAATAGCAGTATCTGTATATGCCTCACCAGAGCCCGACTCGGATGGCGATGGACTTTCGGATTTTCAGGAAATTCACAAGTATTTTACAGGCCCTGACAAACGCGACACCGATGGCGATGGCATTCCTGACGGAGACCGGCAGGAACGGCGGGAATATACGTACACAATCCGCACAGTAGTCAAAGTTATGCGTCCCTGTAATATCGCTGTTGTGAACGATAATTATCAGGACGCCAGAGTGCTCTCGGAGACAAAAGACTATGTCGAGCTGGAGGTCATCCACTACCCATTTAATACAAACGCAGAGACAATTCGGGGAAAAGCAGACTGGAAAGAGCAGCCTGAAGATGTAAAACATTACCTTGAGCCTGGAATAACAACCAACTGGGATGAAAAACTGCGAAAAGATATTATCGAGGCACTTGAGGCTGACAATATCCATCTGGAAAAGCTGACAGATAAAGAAGCAGTTGAACGCGTATCATCGTGGCTTATGAAAAGAGCCAGATACCTTGATAAGGCTTTCACCACTTATTACGTCTATTATCCTGACGGTCATCCTAAAATCTATCCTGGGCTGGAAAGTGCTTTTGAGCAGGAGTTTGGCCGTGATAAGGCAAATTACAACTGGACGATTGACGGGCATTTCGACCACGAGCTGCTCGGCAAAGGGATGTTCTATAACAAAACGCACGGCTCCTGCACCTCCTTTGCGGTGTATTTGACAACTGTGCTTCGGGCCATCGGCATACCGACCCGAATGGTTCTTGCAATTCCAATAGCAGATTCCTCCGACCCTAATCAGATACAGTTGGTTAAAAAAAACATTTCAAATAATAAAGTTCGCCAGACACTGCTTGATGCTTTGAAAGATTTGAAAGGTTTTACGGCGCATACCTTCAGCGAGGTCTATGTCGGCGGACGATGGTGCCGACTTAGTTACAGCAAACTGGGACAAAATACTTACGGAGAAGGAGCTATGGGATTATTGACGCATATAAACACATTCGCAGATTTAAGCGATGCAAATCTCGCTCCTACGTGGGGACTGCGGTACGGAAAAGGAAAACGTGATTCGATATTCAGGTACAGCAACCCTTATGTAACAACTGATGTTGCTGACCGGCTTGGATTACACTGCAATATCAACCAAATGAATATCGAACAAAAAGGGGCAAGAATGAGTCAAGAGTAAGGGAAAAACACGCTCAGCGTAATCTTGCCCTATTTGTTTTCCAAACCTCGTTGGACTATAATCAATACATCTATGATTAAAAGACAGAAAGTTTTTATAACCGGCCGCGTTCAGGGCGTCGGGTTCAGGCCCGCCGTGTATCGAATAGCCCGCCAACTGCATCTTACAGGCTTCGTCTATAACGACACAAAAGGTGTAACTATCGAAATTCAGGGTGAGTATAACAAAGTTGCACAGTTTTTACCCACCCTCGAATCGGATAAGCCGCCAATAGCGGAAATAAAATCCTGCGAGGCGGTTGAAATACCCCCCGTAAAAGCGGAGAAAGAATTTATCATCAAAACCAGCAAATCGCAGGGCACGCCGCTTTCGCAGGTAACTGCTGATATTGCCCTCTGTAAAGATTGCCTTGCGGAGATGAAAGATAAAAACGACTTTCGTTATGATTACCCCTTCATAAACTGCACGAACTGCGGCCCGCGATATTCAATCGTTAAAAACATCCCTTACGACCGGCCAAACACCACAATGTCAGAATTTAAAATGTGCCGCAAATGCGCCGCACAATACAAAGACCCCGCAGACCGCCGTTTTCACGCCCAGCCTGTCGCCTGCCCCGATTGCGGGCCAAAAGTCTGGCTGACCGACAGCAAAGGAAAACCAATACAAAAACAAATCGCTAAAGCAATCGCCGAAACTGCGAAAATGCTGCTGGCAGGAAAAATCGTTGCGATAAAAGGCGTCGGCGGATTTCATCTGGCTGTCGACGCCCTCAACGACAAGGCTATAAAAAGGCTGCGCCGACGGAAAAAAAGAGACTATAAGCCTTTTGCAATGATGACCGACTCTATTGAGAAAATAAAACAATATGCCCTCGTCAGCAACCACGCCGAACAAATCCTCAAAAGCCCACAGGCCCCCATCGTCCTGCTGCCCAAAAAACAAAACTCGACAATAGTGCCATCGGTCGCCGAAGGCGTCAACACTTATGGCTTTATGCTCTGCTATGCACCGCTTCATTATCTGCTTTTTGCACAGGGGCTGAATGTTCTGGTTATGACCAGCGGCAATATCGCAGATGAGCCGTTAATCTGCAAAAATCAAATGGCTCTGGATAAATTGGGCGCCGTTGCCGATGCCTTCCTGATGCACGACCGCGAAATCTATCGTCCTGTCGATGATTCGATTGTGCATTTTATCGCCGATGAGCCTGTGTCGCTTCGGCGGGCAAGAGGTTATGTCCCCACGCCGGTTTTCACCGGGGAAAAATGCCGGCATGACATATTTGCCGCCGGCAGCGACCTGAAAAACACATTCTGCTTCGCCAAACAGAATCAAATTATATGCAGCGAGCATATCGGCGACCTCGAAAATGCGGATGTCTACCATCACTACATCAATTCAATCGAACACCTGCGAAAATTGTTCGAGGTTGAGCCGAAAGTTGTGGTCTGCGACCTTCACCCCAGCTATTTATCGACACAATACGCCCTTTCAATGCCCGCCGTAAAAACCATCCCCGTCCAGCACCACTGGGCCCATATCGCCTCCGTTTTGGCCGAACACAATCTCACAGGCCCGGTCATCGGCCTCGCCGCCGACGGCACCGGCTACGGAACCGACGGCGCAATCTGGGGCTGCGAATGTTTAATCGCCTCGCTCGATAGTTTCGAGCGTTTCGGCCATTTGGCCTATTACACCCTGGCCGGTGCAGATAAGGCAGGCAAAGAGGCAATAAGGCCGCTGTTGGGACTGCTGAAAAAAACTTATGGGGACAGCTTTGAATTGAAAAAATTCAATTGGCTGCTTGAAAAAATCGAGCCGGACAAAAACAAACTGAATATCATAATAGACCAGCTCAAAAAACAAATTAACACCGTTGAAACATCCAGTTTAGGCCGTTTCTTCGATGCTGTCGCCGCTATGATTGGCCTGGGCAGCTTCAATCACTTCGAGGCACAACTGCCGATGGCCCTCGAAGCAATCGCCGCCGAAAACATCGAGGAATCTTACGATTTCGAACTTATCAATAATACCGGCAAACCATTACAGCTTGTTTTGAGTAGTATGATAAGGCAGTTAATTGACGATATTCGCAGGGGCGTGGAAAATAAAATCATCGCAGCGAAGTTTCATAACTGTCTCGCAGCAGCTCTGACTGAGACGGCCAAACGTGCAAGACAAAGTACAAAATTAGATACGGTCGCACTCAGCGGCGGCGTGTTTTGCAACAGGTATTTGGCAAACAGCGTGATTAAATTATTGAATAAGGCTGGCTTTTGCGTATTATTTCATCGGGACGTCCCGCCCAATGACGGCGGTATATCCCTCGGCCAGGCGGCCATTGTCGTCGCTCGTGACCTGTGACTCGTCGCCCGTAATAGGAGATAAATGAAAGTAAAAGATTACAAAGATTTGAAGGTTTGGCAAAAAGGCATCGAAATAGTTGACAAGGTTTACGCATTAACGGCTAAATTTCCCAAAGAAGAGTTGTACGGCTTGACCCTTCAAATGAGGAAAGCCTCTGTGTCAATCCCGTCAAATATTTCAGAGGGATTCATGAGAGGCCATACTAATGAATATAAGCAGTTTCTTCGCGTGTCGCTGGGGTCTTGCGCTGAATTGGATACCCAGTCGATTATCGCGAATCGTAGAAAGTACATAACAAAACAGGAATTGGACGATTTAGCGGAAGATTTGAATCACGAAAGTCGAATGCTTGTGAACCTTATCAATGCCCTCTAACCACGAGCCACGGGTCACGAGCCACGGGTCACGAATTATGTGCTTGGCAATACCGGCAAGAATAGTTGAATTGGAAGCCGACAACGCGGTCGTTGATGCTATGGGCAACCGCTGGCAGGTTAAGACCACCCTCCTGCCCCAGGCAAAACCCGGCGACCTCGTGCTCGTCCACGCCGGCTTTGCCATCTCAACCGTTGACGAAGAAGAGGCCAAAAAGACCTGGGAGCTTTTCGAGGAAATCGATAATTTCCAAAAAACCCGAAACAAAATCTCAGGATAAATCTTGATGCTTGACAGAATCAACAAAGCAAAGAGCCTTATGCAGTCAGCCTGCGAAAAGTTGGGCAGGCAGATTAACATAATGGAGGTCTGCGGCACACACACCGTCTCCATATTCCGAAACGGCATAAGAACAATACTTCCCGCAGGACTAAAACTTCTCTCCGGCCCGGGCTGTCCCGTCTGCGTCACCGACCAGGGTTACATAGACCTCGTCCTGCAACTGGCCGACCGAAAAGACTGCCTTATCGCCACCTATGGCGATATGATTCGCGTCCCCGGCAAAAAAGGCTCGCTCGAAACAAGACCGAGCTCGAATGTCCGGGTGGTAATGAGCAGCGAAGATACCCTGAAACTGGCAAAGGACAATCCCCAAAAAATAGTGGTTTTTATTGCGGTCGGCTTTGAAACCACCGCTCCTGCCACCGCTGTCGTGGTAAAAGAAGCCGCCCGGCAGAATATCGAAAACTTCTGCGTCCTCAGCGGCCACAAACTGGTTGTGCCGGCGATGCGGGCGCTGCTTTCCGCCAAAAATCATAACATAGACGCCTTCCTCTGCCCGGGACACGTCAGTGCAATAATCGGTTCCGATGCCTTTATAGAAATTGCGAGGCATTTTCATCGGCCCTGTGTAGTCGCAGGTTTCGAGCCGATTCAGGTAATCGAAGGCCTCGCTGAAATCTGCCGACAGCTCGCCGACAACCAGGCCGAAGTCAAATCCGTATACGCCGCCGTCGTAACCAACAAGGGCAACATCACCGCTCAAAAAATAATCGCAGATTGTTTCGAGCCGGCGGACGGCCTCTGGCGGGGGCTGGGAAAGATAGAAAAAAGCACCCTCAAAGTAAGGGACGAATATAGTCGCTTCGACGCCTTCAGGCGATTCAGCCTGACCGAGACCCCTGTAGAAGAGTTGGGCGGTTGCCGATGCGGCGAAGTTCTGTGCGGCCTGATTGACCCCCCGCAATGCAGCCTTTTTGCAAAAATCTGCACACCCACCGAACCTGTCGGCCCCTGTATGGTAAGCTCAGAAGGCGCCTGCGCCGCCTGGTTCAAGTATGGCCGAGGTAAATAGTGGAGCAAAAAGCAGAAACCAAAAAGGTATTATTAGCACACGGCGGTGGCGGCCAGCTTACCGATGAGCTAATCCGCCGACACATCCTGCCGAGGTTCAAAAATAAAACCCTCGCAGAACTCGCCGATTCTGCAAAACTGAATCTCGACAGCAGGTCAGTCTGCTTTACAACCGATAGTTACGTCATCAAGCCGCTCTTCTTTAACGGCGGGGACATCGGAAAACTCGCCGTCTGCGGAACAATAAACGATTTGGCAGTGGCCGGCGCAAAACCGGTTGCCCTGGCGCTTTCACTGATTATCGAAGAAGGCCTTGAATTTGAACTGCTGGAAAAAATACTCGACAGCATAAGCAAAACCGCAAAACAAAATAACGTTAATATCGTTACCGGTGACATCAAAACCGTCGAAATCGGCGCCGCGGATAAGATTTTTATAAACACCGCCGGCATAGGCATTCGGATTGCCGAACTCGGGTTTAACAAAATCAAGGTCGGCGACAAAATAATCATCAGCGGCACTATCGGCGACCACGGTATGACCATTCTCTCGCAGCGGGAAGGGATTAAATTCCAGTCGCCGCTCAAAAGCGACTGCGCCGCCCTTGCAAAACTCACCGGCCAGCTGCTTCAAAACGTCAATGGCATAAAATTTATGCGTGACCCCACACGCGGGGGACTGGCCGCAACCCTCAACGAGATTTCAAAAAGCACCGGCCTGAGCATCGAAATAAACCAGCCCGCCATTCCCGTCACGCCGACTGTTCAGGCCGCCGCCGACATACTCGGCCTCGATGTGCTGAACATCGCAAATGAGGGCAAATTCGTTGCCGTCGTCTCGCCGCAATCGACAGATAAATGCCTGCGAATCTGCAAAAAAAACACGCTCGGCAAAAAAGCGAGCATAATCGGCACCGTTATAAAAACGCATGACATCCCCACCGTGGAAATGATTACCCGTATCGGCGGCAAAAGAATTGTCCCTATGCCCTATGGCCGGGAACTGCCGAGGATTTGCTGACATGTGGTGAGAAAGGTCGAACCAATGCACGAACTGGCAATAGCTCAAAGCCTGCTGGAGGCAATCTCCGCTGAAGCGGCAAAACAAAACGCCAAACCCGTCTGGGCCAAAATAAGTTGCGGCGCCTTCGACGCCGTCAATGATGAGGCGCTTTGTTTCGCTTTTGAGGCCGTCGCAAAAGGAACGCCCTGCGAAGACTTAAAACTCGAAATAGAGCACAAACCGATGCAGTGCCGCTGCAAAAACTGCAACGAAACTTTCATCATCGACCCCGCCTCCATAAAATGCCCAAAATGCGGCAGCGAGGATTTCGAACTGCTTTCCGACACCTCTTTGCTGCTGGAACAAATAGAATTTCAGACGGAGCAATAAAATGAAGATTAACATCGGCAAAAAAATACTCACCACCAACGAGGAATACGCCGCCGCAAACAGGCATCTCCTGTTCGAAAAGAAAAAACTCTGTCTCAATATGATTTCTTCGCCCGGCTCAGGCAAAACCACAATCCTCTCAAGGACGATAACTGATATGAAAGGCAAACTCAAAATCGGCGTTATCGAAGGCGACATCCAGACCGACATAGACGCCCAAAGAATAATGGCAACCGGCGCACCGGCTGTCCAGCTCAACACCGATGGTGCCTGCCACCTCTCAGCAATTCAGGTAAACGCCGCCTTAAAAAAACTGCCGCTGGACGGCCTCGATTTGATTTTCATAGAAAACGTGGGCAATCTTATTTGCCCGTCTGCCTTCGAGCTCGGCGAAAATGCCAAAATAGTTGTACTTTCGGTCGCCGAGGGCGATGACAAACCCGCAAAATACCCCGCCATCTTCGCAAAGTCAAAAGTGCTTCTGATAAACAAGATTGATTTGCTCAAAACCGCACAGGTCGATTTTGACATCGAGAGAGCAAAAGCCGACTCTCGCAGACTGAACAGGGACATCGAGATTTTCCCCATCTCCGCCAAAACGGGCGAAGGTTTCACAGACTGGTGTGATTGGCTGATAAAGGCCGTTAAAAATCGCTAATGCCAAAATCTACACGACCTGCACCGGCGGCACAGCCTGCACAGTTTCTCCCGCAAACACATCGAACTGCGGCCCGAACTGTCGCAGGTAATACAGCGAATACGCCCTTTGAAAAACGAATATCGGCAGCAGCAGCACCGTCCCAAGATACGGTATCATCATTACGCAGCACGCACAGCAGCACGTCAGGCAGATGGTTGCAACAACAATCATACCGACAGCCATCGCTATAACAATCTGGAAAAGCACATACAGCGCAAAGGCGCCTTTCCTGCCGGAGAGCAACTGCATAAATTCACGCCACCCATCGACACACCCTGCCGTCCGCAGAAACATTATCGGCACGACAAAATCCATCGTGAATTTGCGCACCAGCGCCAGACAAATCAGCACAACAACAAACAGCATCGTCAGCAGGATAACACCCGCCACAAGCATTAAATTAACACTGTCGCCGGATTTCCCCGCAACCAGAACTATAAGCAGGATTATCGGCAGAATAAGCATCCCCACTGAGACGGCCCCGATAATGCCCAGAACAATCCTAAACAAAAACAGGCTGTTCCCCTGCTGCCGGAATTTATGCCACGGCTCCCTCACCTCGTCCCTGTTCAGCGCAACGCAGTGAAGAAACATAAACTCCCCGCGGCTCCTCAACCACACGATAACCATCGCCAATGCTATTATCAAAACGCCGCCGCTTATTATTAACGGCACAACCCACACCAAATTACCAAAAACAAATTCCTTTATCTGTCCAATGACCGCCCCGGGATGGCCTTGACCCCGGTAAGGATTTGCAAACCCGCCCGAAAATAAATACGCCAGCCACGCACAGAAACCGATATTAAACCACCTGCCCAAATCGAACGGCCTAAAAAGCATCTGCTTCACCCGCTCGATTGCAGGATTTATCGGGTCGATTACGCTTATATATTGTGGTTCGTTTGTCATAAGATAAGCCCTCCGAGATAAATCAGCCAGTTAGCAAAAACCGCCGCCGCTATCGCCGCCGCCAGAAAAATATTGACCCTTCCGGCAATCCTGCCGGCCTTTCCCGCTGCGGCAAATATCCTGTATGGAATCTGCAGACAGACAAAACCGAATACCAGCGGCCCGCAGTAATGAAACGCCGTTGCTCGATGAAAATCGCCGTGCGCAATCGCGCAAAAAGACCGGCTCAGCCCGCACAATGCGCACTTTACACCCACCGCCTGGTATAAAAAGCAGTGCACCGGACACCCCACGCCAAAAAGTCGTATCCCGTCGTCACAGGCCTGAAAAACCAGTGACCCCGCCACAATAACGACGCAAAGCAAAAGTATTACCTTATGATGCACTTTTCCTGCTCCTCAAAAAACCTGACACCAAAAAACCTAAAACACCCTTAAGGTAATGGGCCGCCTTGCCGCTCCCGAAGCTGCCTCAGTTCTCTCTGAATCGGCCAATCGCCGAACGCAAGAATAAACGGCATAATCAGATTTGCTACCGGCACAATCATCAGCAGGCCCAGCGCCCAGCTATAACCCGCCTTCGAGAAAATCCTGCAATAGACCCATACCATCACAATCGTCAGCAGCATAACAAAAAAGAACACCATCATCGCAAAAATCCCCGCAAACATAACCGCCGGCGCATTTGAATTGCAGCTTTCCATATCAGTACCCTTTCAATAAATTGTTCAAGAATTCATTTCTTCCTGTAAAGACCCTTTTTCCTGATATATTCCTCAACCGCAGGATGCAGCATATCGCCCACACTCAGACCCGCCGCAAGCCTGTTTCTTATCTCGCTGCTGCTGATATTTATCAACGGCGTCTTAATCACACCCCGCCGCAGTTTCTCCACACGGCCTGCGCCAATGACCGCTTCAAGCCCCCCGAAATCAGGTGCCTTGCATCCACCCCTGTACATCACCGCCAGGTTGCAAATATCAATCAGCTCATCAATCTTATACCAGTGCGCCAGTTCGTCAATACCGTCAACGCCCAGCAGCCAGTAGATTGCCGCCTGTCCGCTATACTCTGACTTAAAATATTTTACCGTCTCGATTGTATAACTTAGCTTCGGCTTTTTCAGCTCGTAATCGCTCGCATCGAAAATTTTCTCCCCTGCAATCGCCAGCCTTATCATCGTCAGCCTGTCTGCATCTCCCGCCTGCGGTGAAAGAATCTTTAATGGCGAACGCTTCGCAGGCACAAATATCACCCTCTCGGCCCAGATATGCTCCGCCGCATAAGCAGCCACAGCCGTATGACCCGAATGTATCGGGTCGAACGTCCCGCCGAACAATGCTATCGCTCTTTCCGCCATAAGATAACTATCATAAACCACGCAAATCCTTCTGTAAAACAGCGAATAACAAATTTTTTATTAAGTATTTTCAAAATTCGGACGATAAAAATTTATATATAGCCGTTAACTCTCTTATAAAATGAAAAATTTCTTATATCCGAAAGGAGATATAATGGCCAAGAAGAAAAAAGCCAAAAAGAAAAAAGCCAAAAAGAGAAAATAGCATAACATCCAGCCGGGAATTAAAGCTACAAACGTTTATGCGAAAACGAAAGGCTCTCCGAAGTTCGGGGAGCCTTTTGTTTCTTGCCCCATTCCTCACCAATCGCACCCTTGCATTCGACCGCTAATTCCTTATACTGTTCATAAATAACGTTGCGATAATATTGCGGATAAATATATGGATTACTTCACTTACAAAAACGGTAAACTCTTCGCCGAATCTGTGCCGGTCGATAAAATCGCCGCCAAACTCGGCACACCAGCCTACATCTACAGCAAAGCCACCTTCGAAACCCACCTGCAGAAAATTCAGCAGGCCTACCGCGACCTCGACACCACCATCTGCTACTCCGTCAAGGCCTGCAGCAACATTAACATCCTCAAATTCCTCGCTCGCTCAGGCAGCGGCTTCGACATCGTCAGCGGCGGCGAACTATACCGTGCCAAACAGGCCGGCGCTGACCCCGCCAAAATCGTCTACGCAGGCGTCGGTAAAACCGACACCGAAATCATCGACGCCCTCAAAGCTGGCATTGCTTACTTCAACATCGAATCGGAGGAAGAGCTGGAAAACCTGGTTCGCCTTACAAGACAGACAGAAAGAAAACTCAAAACTCAAAACTCAAAACTAAAAACTCCCAATGCCGCCCTGCGTGTCAACCCCGACGTCGACCCCGGTACCCACGCCTACACCACCACCGGCACAAGAGAAACCAAGTTCGGCATCGACATCGCACGCGCAGCAAAGGTCTTCGCCGACTACGGCAAAAACAAAACCGTCAGGCTTTGCGCAATCCACATACATTTAGGCTCAGCCGGGAAAACCATTGAACCCTACGTTGAAGCGATAGAAAAAGTATTGTTGCTGATTGAACAACTGCGCTCCGATGGCTTCACAATCGAAGCCCTCGACATCGGCGGCGGATACGGCGCTGACTACACCACCGCACAAGCACCTACCGCCGCAGACTATGCCGCCGCCATCGTCCCCCTGCTCAAAGGCAAAAACCTCAAACTCATCCTCGAACCCGGCGCCTCCATCGCCGCCAACGCTGCCATCCTGCTGACCAAAGTCTTGTATATAAAGACCAGCGGCTCAAAAAAATTCATCATAGTCGATGCCGGTATGAACGACCTTATTCGTCCCCCGCTCTACGGCGCATTCCATTTCATCTGGCCCGCCAAAGTGAATAAGGAATTTGTCCCGCCCAAACGGGATAAGAGTTTGGAAATGCCCGGCTCAGAAGTCGTCGACATTGTCGGCCCAATCTGCGAATCCGCCGACTTCTTCGCAAAAGACCGCTCGCTTCCGCCGGTCAGACGCGGCGATTTGCTTGCCGTCTTCACCGCCGGCGCCTATGGCTTTTCTATGGCGAGCAACTACAACTCTCGCCGCCGTCCCCCCGAAGTCCTCGTCGACGGCCCCAAATTCAAAATCATCCGAAAACGCGAATCTTACAAAAATCTCACAGCCCTCGAAAAATAGTTGTTCGTTGCCTGTGTGCTGTCGCAGCTTCAAAACCAGTCTGCAAACTTTTTCGACCGTCTTGGTTGCTTGTTGAACATCGCTGTCTTTTGTCGTTCATTCGGTTGCAGCCGAGCGGGGCTGACTCATCAGGATACGAATCATCAACAAAAACAAATCCGCCGCCGCTGCGTAGTAATTTTGTAGCGCTTCGTTTCTTTCTCCTTTCAGGCCGTAAGCTTGCCTCCCCGGGCTTACGGCCTCTTTTATAAATCCCACCCCTGATTCGGCTCTGAAATACCCCTCAAAAGCCCCTCCGCACGCTCCGCATCGACCTTCTTTAGTATCTCATACTCCGCCATCGCAGCACCATTTTCGCCGCAGCCCCGGCGGAAGTGGAAGCTTTTGTAGTGGCGTAAACCATTCCTTACGGCGATGAGTATTCCTTCGCTTTTTTATAATGCACCATCGCCTCCTCAACCTTTCCCTGCGATTTGAGCGCCGCTGCCAGATTACGATGTGCATCAGGCAAATCCGGCGTTATTTCCAGCGCCTTGCGGAGCTGCCGCTCAGCCTCATCGAACCTGCCGAGCCGGATAAACGCCAGACCGAGATTATTATACGTTTCGGCATCATTCGGCTGAATCGACAGCGCCTTGTGGTATTCGCTTATCGCCTCGTCAAATCTGCCCATTGATAAAAACGCACTTCCAAGATTGCAGTAAGCGTCCGCCAAATCGGGCTTAATCGCAATTGCTCGTTGATAATACCCGACAGCCTCTTTCAGCCTGCCCCCGGACTGCATCAGATGGCCGAGATTATAATATGCCCTGTAATAGTCGGGATTGAGCCTTATCGCCTGGTTATAATTTTTTATCGCCTCGCCGAACCTGCCCTGATTTTGCATAGCCAGCCCCAAATTATAATAAGCCCGCACGTTATAGGGGACAACCTCGAGAGCTTTCCGCCAAATCGACTCCCCGCTGCGATAATCGCTGTTGCGCAAAAACGTCCCCCAGCCAAGCGCAACAATAACAATTGCCGCCAAAGCAGCCATCAGCCTTCTCGCAGACCATCGTTCAAACAGAACATACCCTGCCAGCACCGCTGGCACAACCACGCCGGCCAGCGGCAGGTACATCCGGTGTTCGAATATAACGTCCATCACCGGTATAAAACTCGACGTCGGCGCCAAAACCACAAAAAACCACGCCGCAGGATACGACCACGCCTTATTGCGAATAAGTCCCCATATCGCCGCTGCAACCATAGCCGCAACAACCGCTGCGAAAGGCCAAAGCCGTCCAAAATCCTTAACCACAGGCCAACTGTAATCCAGACACAAACCTCTCGGCCAAAAACTCAGTCGCAGATAACGAATTATCACCCTGCACTGATTCATCGCATACTCCAGCGGCCTGTAGCCAAAGGCAAACCCCGCCGTTTGTGACCGCGGCGCCGTATGTATCAATACCAAAAGAACGACCCACGTCGCTGCCAGCCCTGCATACAAACCCCACCGCCGCCGAAATGCCGCAATAAATGACCCTGCAAAAAATGCGCGGTCATACAGCAGCACCATCACAGGAGCTGTTACCATTGCCTCTTTCGTCCCCATACCCAGGCCGCAGCAGATAACCGACACAGCCGACCATATCAACAGCTTATCAGATTCCATTGCCCGAATCGCCGAATACAGTGTCAGTAGATAAAACAGCCCCATCATAGACTCGGTTCGCTGAACTATATATGTAACGCTTTCAGTCTGTATCGGATGCACCAGCCAGATTGTCGCCGCCGCCCACCCCAGAACCGCGGAATGTTTGCCGAATCTTTCACGCAATCGCTCACACAATAATGTCCTGCATATAATCCCGAAAAGCGTCAGCCCCGCCAAAATATGGACCGCCAAGTTGAAAAGATGATAGCTCCAGGCCTCATAGCCGCTTATGGCATAATTCACCGCCAGCGACAGGCTCGCCATCGGGCGACCCGCCACCGTGTATTGCGGCGGCGATAACATCGCTTTGCTTATCGGCCAAAGATGCAGAATATTGGGATTCTCCAGAACGCTTTCTTCATCATCGAAAACAAATGCCCCGCTGAAACTATTTGCATACACCGCCGCTCCGACAACAATCAATGCTGTGGGCAATCCAATCCGCAAAACCCAATGATTTACGCCGCCTCGCACACCGCCGGCAGAATTTCCAGACGCCTCGCTCATAAGACCATCTTATCGTTGCCGGCACTTTGGTTCAAGAACCCTCTTGCCGCCTTCTGCTACCAACCCTGCCACGGCAGCGGCGACGCTCTGGACAACCCGCTATACCGCGAATCGAAAGGTCACGGCGGAACATATTGCGCAGGCTGCCACGACAACCCTCACGCTATTGCAAAAAGCCGGGAATATAATGATTCGATAAAATTTATTATGCTGCAAAAACAGACCGGCACGTTAAGAAAATGCACTGTCTGTCACCTTTCAATGCCGACCCAGCCGTTTGTGCATAAGATGAAACCGCCCCCGCCCCCGGCTTCTCTTTGAGCTTCGCGATTTGCAATGTCGCTATACGCTAAAAAACAATTGCTGCGTAGCCGACACTGTCTGCACTGGAGGAGCGCATCTTTCTCATCATAACGTCATTGCTTGTGGTATGTGCCAGAAGCAGGCCTTTCTTTTTACCTAACTTTTTTGCAAACGATATAGCCGCTGCTGCGGCGCCGGGGCCGCAGGCATTGCCGTTCTCGGCTGCGCTGGCGAGCAGTTCATCGGCCTTTAGCTCCAGTGCCAAATCAATAAAGCTTTTATCGTTGACCCTGCTTGCCCAGAGCAGGCCCTGTGAGTTTGTCCCCATCGGCGTAAAGCCATAACGCGGGCCGTAATGCGTCAGGTCCGTTGAGCCGATGGCAACAATCTTTTTGTTTTTGTCTGCGGCGATAATGTCCGCGAGCGCTTCGCCCGTCTTTATCGCCCCCGGCGCCGGCGGGACAATTACCGGCAGTATCTTCGAGCCGGGAAAAAGATACTGGATAAAAGGCACCTGCACCTCGATGCTGTGTTCTGAATTATGTGCAGATTGATTGGCTGCGACTGTACCGGTATTTAGTAGTCGCTCGGCCAACTCTTCATCAATGGCCACCTCGCCGAGAGGCGTTGTCCAGCTACCCTTGTCATAGACGGCGGGCATCTGGCCGAAATAGCCGTGAGCCGCGCCGAATATCACAAACGTATGCACCCTTTCGTGCTGCTGCTTTATGGCCGAAAAGACCATCGCCGCCAGGCTGCCGCTGAAGACCCAGCCCGCGTGCGGAACAATACCGGCAGCAATCGTCTGCGGCAGCGATTCGACCAGCGGGTTTTCCTCGATACATTCGTTGATTTCGTCCACGCACTCGTCGTGCGGGGCAGGATAAAACTGACCTGCTACTATCGGCCTTCTTGTCTGCATTTTCCCCGCCTTGTTACTTGCATTTACGATAATCGGCCATTATTATACGATACGCTCTGGAACAAGGAATATTGTAAATCTATTGGAAAGAAAAAACAATATGGCATCAAAAAAAACAATTCCGGTAGCGGTGGTAATGGGCTCCGACAGCGATTTGGCGATAATGCAGGGCTGCGTCGATACGCTTTCTGAATTCGGCGTCGGGGCGGCTGTGCGGATAATATCGGCTCATCGAACGCCGGAAATAGCAGCAGAATTTGCCGAAACAGCCGCTAAAAAGGGAATAAAGGTAATTATCGCAGCAGCCGGTATGGCCGCTCATCTTGCCGGTGCCCTGGCCGCCAGAACCACCCTGCCGGTCATCGGCGTGCCGCTGATTTCAGGTAGCGCCCTGGAGGGCATTGACGCCCTGTTAAGCACATTGCAGATGCCGCCCGGCGTGCCGGTCGCAACTGTTGCCATCGGAAAGCCCGGCGCCCGGAACGCCGCCATACTGGCCGTCCAGATTTTGGCCCTTTCCGACAAAACCCTCGCAAAAAAATTATCAGCCTTCAAAAAAGCCCGGGAGCAAAAGGTTATTGAAAAAGATTCAGCATTGAATAAAAATTAAGGTCATCATCGACTCTCGTAAACTTGAAAAATAAATATTTAGCCCCCGGTTTTACCGGGGGTTATTCGGTGTAAAGGATAAGTGCCGATTAAACCCGAAAACCTCAAAAAACTGTTGTCGCAGGTAAAAACCGGCAAAGTTACCATCGACGAAGCGGTCAATAAGCTTCGTCATCTGCCGTTCGAGAATCTCGGCTTTGCCCATATCGACCATCACCGCCAGATTCGCTGCGGCCTGCCCGAAGTCATTTACTGCCCCGGTAAAACCGCCGACCAGATAATCAAAATCTTCTCGGCGCTCGCCGAAAAAGGCAATAACGTCCTGGCCACAAGGGCCGAGCAGAACATTTTTGACTCGCTGGCCAAAAAATTCCCAAAAGCCCGCTATGAAAAATTGGCCAGGGCAATTGTATTGGAGCAAAAAAAGGTCGAGCATTCGCAAACCGTCCTGCCCATAGTTACCGCCGGCACATCAGACCTGCCCGTCGCAGCAGAGGCCAAAGTCACCGCGGAAATTATGGGCCAGCGCACGGAAATTATTTGCGATGTCGGCGTCGCAGGCCTGCACAGGCTCCTCAGCCACCTGCCGAAACTGCAAACCGCAAACGTCATAATCGTCGTCGCAGGAATGGAAGGCGCACTGGCCAGCGTCGTCGGCGGACTGGTCAATTGCCCCGTTATCGCCGTCCCCACAAGCATCGGCTACGGCGCAAGCTTCGGCGGAATATCCGCTCTGCTCACTATGCTAAATAGCTGTGCCGCAGGCGTTACCACCGTTAATATCGACAATGGCTTCTCCGCCGCCGTCGCCGCCGTCCTGATAAATAAAAGAATCGAAGCACGAAGGTAACAGAGCCACGAGCGTTAGCGAGTGGTACAAAACACAGAGCCACGCCTGTCCCGAGCAAGGCCGAGGGAAGCGTTAGCGAGTGGTACAAAACGCAGAGCCACGAGCGTCAGCGAGTGGTACAAAACACAGAGCCACGAGCGTCAGCGAGTGGGTAGGGATGAAAAACTAAAGCCCCAAGACTTCAGACTCAAAACCAAAAACCTCCCAGCGGACGGTTGCAATATTATCCCCACCTCACATTTTTGGCAAAGCCGATAACGCCCAAGCTCAGCGACCGCCGCTAGTGAGCAGGGTTAAGCATGAAGGGCGCTTGCGAACTGCCGCTCCGCACTGAGCGGAGAAGCATAGCGGTGGTTCGCTGGATCGCACTTGTTAGGCCTATTCACGCGTTTTTTTCTTCGCCTTGCGCTGTGTAGACGGTGGCGGTTCGTTAAACATTGGGTCTCGCTGGATAGAGTCCCATAATTTAGTCTGACACTCGTGTTGAGCCTCCAGCGTTGGGAGTTTCGCGCAGCTGTCGAGTTGATGACGTAGGCGAAAGATTAGTAGGTCGAGCTGCGTCGAAGCACGAAGTGCCACTATAAGACGATCCAGAGGCTTGAACACAAAGAGTCCAACCCAATTAGCAAGTCCAATCCCGCCGAGCAAAGCCGGCCACCAAACTTTTTGGAAAAGCAAGGCCGCAAATACGCCGCCACCGATTCCTATCAGCCCAAGTCCAGCAAGGATAACAGCACTGCCGACACTTAACTTGAAGAAAAGCGCGTTCCGCTTACGTGCTTCATTGAAAAAGGAATCGGGATTGTACGCGAGTGCGAGTGCTACGATTCGTGGCGGCGGCCCGCCTGCGCTAATGGATCGTGAATCGAGCTCTACCGCCGGTTTATCAAAGGAATCCAAAAAGCTCGGTGCAAAGTGGACTTGTCGGGCGGCTACGGGCATCGCGACCGCTGCTGGTTCCAACCCGAGCCCAGTCGGGGCAGATAGAGCAGGTGCAGCGGATAAGGCCGGTAGAATCACAGAGACCCGCGGAGCCGCACCGGCAGAGACGGCTGCAGATCGCAGGGTGCGTAGCGCCTGTGCTCCAACAACCGCACCGGCAACGTTCAGAGAAGCTGAAAGCATCTGCCCACTCGTCGCCGGAATTGCGGAAAGAAATGTTGGGGCTGCTACCATATTTATCGTAGTCCAACTTTATGGATCAGAGTAGTAATGTCGAGTTATTTGAGCCTAACAATGTTTATACAGTCTGCATAAGCCGGGAAAAGCAGGCAGTCCCTTTCTCTATAAGGAGTTCCCGAGTCTTCTTGCTTTTTCGTACAACGTCTTTCATATCAACCACCTACCGACTGATTCCCTACTAACCGCTCCAGATTTATACAGACTGTATAAACCCGGTCAAAGGTTGTTAACAGGACTGCGCACACCACAACCACAGGAGAATTCCACACCAATTGGAACTGGCTATTCTGCCCCTGATTCCACACGAACTCCCCGATATGCTTCTAAATATAAATCCTCCGACCTGCTTGTCAAGCCCAAAATAGAAAATCTTTAAAAAAATTGAAAACACCCTTTTTTAACACTGAAACTGCAGTTTAAGGTTCTATAAATAGCCTTTCATCCATTGTATTCAACACAGGCGGATTACTGGAAAGGGTTGTACAAATTACCGTGCTTGATATTGACCATATCCTGCATTATTTGTAATATACTGCTCGAAGCGAGTTTGTATGAAATTAATAGAAACGATACCGAAACTAAACAAGCGAAAACCAGACGCCCATAAAGGCGATTTCGGCAAGGTCTGTATCATTGGCGGCTGCCTCGGCTTCAGCGGCGCACCAGCACTCGCAGGACGCTCCGCTCTCCGCGCAGGCGCAGGTCTTGTGCGAGTAGCAGTTCCCAAAGGCATCCTGCCGATTGTCGCCTCAATCGAGCCGTCTTTTACAACAATACCCCTGTCCGAAGACTCCGCCGGCCGAATATCCGAAAAGGCGGTCAACACTGTCCTCAACGCCGTCGGCGATAATAATGTATTTGCCTTCGGCCCCGGCATCGGCATTAGCGGCGGCATCCAGTCGATTCTCGAAACATTGCTCCGGCAGGAAAATTTGCGTATGGTCATAGACGCCGACGGCCTCAATAACCTCGCCAAAATAAAAAATTGGCCGCAAATTACGAGCCACGAGCAACGAGTCACAAGCCACGAGCCAGCCCTTCGTAGCTTTAGCGTAGAAGGGTCACGAGCCGCGAATTTAATCCTGACCCCGCATCCCGGCGAAATGAAAAGACTCTGGTCAGGCCTTCTCAGAGACCCGCTTCCTGCCGACCGCACCGAACAGGCCGCACAATTCGCAAAACATACCGGCACAACCACAGTCCTCAAAGGCGCCGGCACAGTCGTCGCCGGTGACAACAAAATCTACGTCAATACCACCGGCAACCCCGGTATGGCCACCGCCGGCTCAGGCGACGTCCTCACAGGTGTAATTGCCGCTCTCGCAGGCCAGGGCCTGACCAATTTCGACGCCGCCGTCCTCGGCGTCTACGTTCACGGCCTCGCAGGAGACCTCGCCGCACAAAAACTCGGCCAGGTCAGTTTAATCGCCACCGACATAATCGACTTTCTCCCCGAAGCATTTATGAAGGGATAAATTATGGCAAACGAAATAAAAGAATTCTTTGAGAACTACAGAAACGACGTCGCCAAAATGAAAGAGCAGACCCCCGACCTCGTCAACGCCTTTGCGGGATTATTCACTAAGGTTATGAAAAATGGCGCACTGTCGGTTATGCAAAAAGAGCTTATCGCACTCGGTATCGGCGTTACGCAGCACTGCGCCCCCTGCATAAGACTGCACATCCAGAAATCTCTCGAAGCCGGCGCAACAAAGGAGCAGGTTCTCGAAGCCGCCGCCGTCGCCGTCGTTATGGGTGGCGGACCGGCCTATACCCACATCCCTGTCGTCATTAACACCCTCGAAGCCCTGGACTAAAGATATTCGGATTTGGAGTCTTTATGTCTCCTATACGCTATCCGCTATACGCTATACGCTGTCTTGTGGTGCGAAAATGGATTATTCTTTCGCTGTGCCTCGTTACGCCGCTCGGCTTTTGGTTCAAGTTTTACGCCGGCCCGGGACATATATGGTTCAACGATTACGGCGCAGGACTGCTTTATGAGGTTTTCTGGTGCCTCGTTGTGTTCTTTTTCATCCCGCACCGAAAATACATAACCCGCATCTGCGTATGGGTTCTTATTATCACCTGCATCCTCGAAACCCTTCAGCTTTGGCACCCGCCCTTTTTGCAACTGATACGAAGCACCTTTATCGGCGCCGCCCTCATCGGCACCACATTCGTCTGGTGGGACTTTCCGCATTATGTTCTGGGTTGTTTAATAGGTTGGCTTTGGCTGCACATTCTTTCCCAATCCTCTTCCCCAAACCAGCCATAAATCTCACCATCACAGCCCCGCAGCTATCGACCCCGCCTTCTTCACCGCATCCCTGCGCGACAGAACTTTATTGACCGCATCCGTCAATTCTTTTGAAATATTATTCTCGTTTGACATGTCGAATCTCCTTTCTGAAAAAATTGGTTAATAAGTTTTACACATCACATTTTTAATTGACGTCTATTCCGATTAGTAACTTTCCGTGCCTGTGCAATTCCCTTCGCAATTCCCTTCACAATTTCCACCGCAGACGCCGCCGCAGCCTATGCCACAATTATAGTTGCAGATATCTGCACAAACTGCTCCGCAGGGAGTGGGCGGCCCGCAACAACCCTCACAAGTACCCATGCAGTCTCCGCCGCAGCCATATTCGCAAGTACCGTAACAAGTACCTGTACAACCATCACACCAATAGTAACAACTGTCCTGACAGCCTCCCTGGCAGCATCTGCCGCAACCCTTGGCATCTTTCTGTTGCGAGACACCCGGCATACCCAGACCCAGAAACGCCAGCGCTGCTCCCGCCGCTATCGAACCGGCCTTCTTCACCGCCTCCCTGCGCGACAAAACCTTATTGACCGCATCCGTCAGTTCTTTTGATACATCTTTTTCGTTTGACATTTTTAAGCTCCTTTCTGGAAAATGTGTTTCAGATTAAATATTTACTTACACAAAAACATTTTTTGCTTTGCTGTTTTTTCAGAAAATCCGGGCTGGATGCTTCTTGCATCCAGCCTCAATCAGTTCCATATGCCTTTTTGACGGGATTTATTCCTTGAAATTATGGTTCAGAAAAACTTCTGTACCTTATATGCTCATCCACGCATTGTCATAACCGTCAGGTCTTAGCCCATTTCACCGCCAAGACAGTTTCCATAACAGCCCGTATTACAGCCTCCCGTGCACCCACCGATACATTCTAATTGGCACCAGCCTGTGCAGTTGTCCCCGCAACCGACCTCACAAGCCGCTGTACAATTTAAACACCCATCAGAACAACCGGTGTCGCAAAAATGATCGCATAGTTCGAAACAGTCATAAGCGCAATGATAGGTACAGGTACCACTACAGCCTCCGGCCGGCGGACAACAGCCTATAGCTGATTTCTGCTGTGATATGCCCGGCAGACCCAGACCCAGAAACGCCAGCGCAGCTCCCGCCGCTATCGACCCGACCTTCTTCACCGCCTCCCTGCGCGACAAAACCTTACTGACCGCATCCGTCAGTTCTTTTGAAACATTGTTCTCGTTTGACATTTTGTTTTTCCTTTCTGAAAAAAAATTGGTTAATAAGTTTCACACAACACACATTCACAAAACTCGAACGGCACTTTCTCTGCGCAGAAAGCCGTTCTCTATTATGTAAGTGCCTCAAAATCGCAAAATTGAAGAAACCTCGCCCCGCTTTTTTTGCAGCTTTTTCGCAAGATAAGCAAATACAATCACTTATCCGCTATTTTTTTTCCTACGAGAATCCCGCATCGGAAATCGAGCATCCAGCATCAATCCACCAATCCATCCACCCGCCAAATCTCGTTAAAACCATACTTTTTTTCGTTGTTTAGTGGTCTTTTTTTGCAAAAACCACGTCTTCTTTCGCTTTTTTTCGTCAAATTTCGTCATTTTTCCCGCCCCTGCAATCGTTAAATCTTGCCCATATTAACAAAAAGACCGTTTATGAATATCTAACGAGAAACGTCAATTAGCAAAGTAAACTGAAAAAACCCTCCTCTGCTTTAAGAACAGCCTTTTTTCATAAGTCTCTTGCAGAAAGATACTTTTGCAAATTTCCCGGCCAAAATTTCCTTTGGCAAAAATCCTTGACACATTGTGCGGTTTGTATTAGCTTATTGGGTTTAACCGCCGGCAATCGCCGGACTGAGACCGATTTTTAAAAATATTTTTTTGGAGGTATTTGTGGCTAAAGAACTTGCACGCGAACTAATAAATGCCGGCGCGCATTTCGGACACGGCGTGAGCCTGTGGAACCCCAAAATGGCGCCCTTTATTTTTGCCAAACGAGGCAAAATTCATATCATCGACATAAAGCAAACCCTAAAAGGGCTGCTGATTGCGAAAAAGCTTCTTATAGAGGTGGTCTCGTCCGGCAAAGACGTTGTCTTCGCTGGCACCAAGCGGCAGGCACAAAAGGCCGTTGAGGCCGCCGCCGCAAAGTGCGGTATGCACTACGTCTCCGACAGATGGCTCGGCGGAACACTCACCAACTTCAGAACGATACGCTCGCAACTGCAAAGACTGGAAGAGCTGGAGGCTATGCAGCAAAGCGGAGCGCTTGAGAAGGAGAGCAAAAAGCAGGGTTCAAGGCTCAAAAGGGAACTGCGAAAAATAAAGAGCAACCTCGAAGGCATTCGCAGGCTGTCCCGGCTGCCGGGGGCGGTCGTGGCTGTCGACACAAAAAAAGAATATCTTGCACTGCGAGAGGCCAGAAAACTGGGCATTGCGACTATCGGCCTTATCGATACGGATTCGGACCCCGATATGGTGGATGTGGCGATTCCGGTAAATGATGATTCAATTCGGGCAATTGATTTGTTACTCAACGAGCTGGCTGATGCAGTGGCGGTCGGCAAGACCATAACGCCCGTCCGTCAGGAGCAGCCTGCACAGAGACCCAGGCGGGTGCGCTCAAAAAGGACTTTGGCACGTGCCGATGCGGGCGAAAGCGAGGCCGCTGCTGCTGCGACAGAGCCGCAGCCGGAAGCAAACCAGCCGGCTGCACCGGAAGGTGAAGCCGGCCAAAATTCGTAAAGCATCGCTTGTGATGCGATTGTCGTACACTGTGTTTTGTGAACAGGAGTTTATAAAATGGCGGAAATTTCAGCTTCAGCGGTAATGAAACTAAGGAGTATGACCGGTCAGGGAATGATGGACTGCAAAAAGGCGCTGGAAGAATCCGGCGGCGATGTGGAGCAGGCCGTAATAATACTTCGCAAAAAGGGCCTTGCAACTTTGGCCAAAAGAGCCGAGAGAGAAACCAGGGAAGGTTTGGTTGTGAGCAAAACCAGCACCGACGGAAAGACTTGCGCACTGGCTTCGCTTTGTTGCGAAACCGATTTTGTTGCCAGGAGCGATGATTTTATTGCCGCTGCAAAGAAGCTGGCGGATTATGCGCTTGTATGTCCCGCAGATGAAGGCCCCGACAATATCCTCCAGACCGCTGTAAACGGCAGGAAGTTCAGCGAGATACTTACGGAAACAGTCAGCAAGACCGGCGAGAAGATGCAGGTCGGCGATTATGCCAGATACAAAATTGATGGGCCGGGCCTTATAGGCTTATATGTTCATTTTAACGAAAAGGTCGGCTCAATGGTCCAGGTTGAGACCGACAGTGACAATACGGCTGGCACAGACGTCCTGAAACGAACTGCCGCCGATATGGCGATGCACGTTACTGCTACAAAACCTTTGGCGCTGGACAAATCCGCTGTCAGTCCTGAAACAATTGAGCAGGAAAAGGCTATTGCCGCCGAGCAGGTAAAAAACAAGCCTGCCAACATAATTGACAAGATTGTGGAAGGCAAACTCAAGAAGTTTTTCGCCGAGAACTGCCTCGTTGAGCAGCAGTTTGTCAAAGATGACACAAAGACGATTGCGCAGGTTATGGCTGATGCTGGCAAACAGGCCGGCGGAACGGCAAAAATAAAAAGATTCGTCCGCTTCGGAGTCGGGTAAAATTAGCGGATAGCGTATAGGAACGTACGAACCGCGGTATTTAGCAAAGAGTTTGTAAAAAACATCGGTTGCGCATCAGGTATGGCAAATAGCAAATACAAACGAGTGTTGCTGAAATTGTCCGGCGAGAGCTTCTGCAAGCCCGGGGGGTTTGGCATTGATGGCGAATATCTTGGCTCAATAGCAGAAAGACTGATTCAATTATGCAAACTGGGGCCGCAGGTGGCGGTGGTGGTCGGCGGGGGAAACTTCCTGCGAGGAGAAAAATTCGCACACGCAAGTCAGATACCACAAAATACGGCTGACTATATGGGTATGCTCGCCACAATTATCAACGCCTGCGCACTGCAGGAAACGCTCGAAAAATTAGGTCAGCCGACAAGGGTTATGAGCGCAATCGAAGTTTCGGCGATATGCGAGCCGTTTATTCGCAGAAGGGCGCTGCGCCACTTCGAGAAGGGACGGGTGGTAATACTGGCAGGCGGCACTGGCAACCCGTTTTTCACAACCGATACCTGTGCTGCGCTGCGGGCGGCTGAGCTCGATGCCGACCTTCTCATAAAGGCAACAAAGGTTGAGGGCGTTTACAGCGACGACCCCAATAAAAATCCTGATGCGGAACTGTTCGGAAAATTGTCTTACGATGATGTGCTGAAAAAGAATCTGCGAATAATGGATCACGCTGCGATAAGCCTTTGCCGCAACAGCGGCATCCCGATAATAGTCCTGAATATCTTCAAAAAAGGCAATATAAGCAAGGCGATTTGCGGCGAAGAGATAGGCACGGTCATCAGTTAATTAGGGAGGTCAAAAATGCCTGTTGAAAATATTGTTTCGGAGCATCGTCAGAGAATGGTCAAGGCGGTTGATGTCCTGCGGGACGAGCTAAAGGCCATTCGCACCGGCAGGGCTTCGACGGCCCTGGTCGAGAATATAAAGGTGGATTATTACGGCACGCCCACGCAGTTGAAGCAGTTGGCGACGCTGGCAACACCGCAGGCCGATTTGATTGTGATTAAGCCTTTTGACCCGGCCTCGATAAAAGAGATAGAAAAGGCAATCAGAAGCAGCGATTTAAGCATTGCGCCGATAGTGGACGGCAAGCTAATCAGGCTGAGCATCCCGCCGCTCAGCGAGGAAAGAAGAAAGCAGCTTGCGGCACAGGTCAAACAGGCCGGCGAGCAGGCTAAAATCGGCATTCGCAATCTGCGCAGAGACGCCAACAAGCACCTCGAAACTGAAGAAAAAGACAGCCTGATAACCGAAGATGACCTTGACAAAGGCCGAAAACAAATGGATGATATGACCAAGGAATATACCGACAAGATTGACGCCGTGGTCAAAGACAAGTCTGACGAGATAATGCTCAAATAATTGGGAGGGAACGGTATTATTTTGGTGTCGAAACGGTAAAATAAAAGGCACATAAGGTAATACTTTTTAATGCACGCCTGATATTGGTTTGTGGAGTAAGCTCTTTATGGGCGATTTTTGGTTTATTATTATTTCAGAATAAATTTATGGTGACAAAATGGAACAGGTAGAAAGCAAATTCGGCAATAACCCGAAAAAGAAAACAGGGGCGGTTAAAAAAATAATATGGATCCTGGCTGTTCTGGTTCTGCTGGTGGTCCTCCTGGTGCCTGCGTTTGTCTCGTCTCAAAAGGGCAAAGAGATGATTTTGGCCAAAGTAGACAGCTCTACCGGCGGAAAGGCAAATTTTGCAGACCTTTCGATGGGCTGGTTCAGGGGCATCAAAATCAAAGAATTCAGCTTCAGTGACAAGGCAGGCCAGGTTGCAGCATCGGCAAAACAAATATCCGCAAAGCCGCATTACCTTTCGCTGCTGCTCGGCGGCCTGTCGGTCGACCTTGCGGTCAATGACGGCAATGTAAAAGTAACCAGCAAGCAGGCTGAAACCGTTGAATTATCGCAGATAAACTCAAAGGTAAACCTGCGACCGCCCGGCAAATGGACAACCTTCAATCTCGATATGGAGCTGGCAGACAAAAAAGGTGAATCTAAAATTGCCGCCGAAGGCAATGTCTCGCCTGGGGCCGGCTGGAGTATTAAAGGCGCAAGCGGAAATATAGATGTGGACGTTAACGAGATTGACATTGCGTCCCTCAAGCCGCTTTTTGCCATCGCGGGAGTTGATGTTCAGGCAAACGGTATTATCGGCGGCGCCTTAAAAGGCGAACTCGAAAACGGTAAGCTTAAAAGCCTCAACGCCGACATCAAAGGCAAAAATCTGGACGTAACCGCCCCCCCGCTGAAAGGCGACAGGTTCAAGACCAGCGTTCTCGATGCTAAAATTGAGATGAAAGATAGCAAAGGGCTGATGAATATCAACAGGTTCGATGTTCACACCGACTGGGCGGACGTCAATGCCGGCGGCGTTGTCCCCACAACGCTGTCGTCGCTGGCCGACTTCACTAAAACCGATTCGCCATACAATCTAAAGGGCAATTTCGCCTGCGACCTCGCTGCTGTAATGTCGCAGATGCCTCACACGCTGGGCCTAAAAGAAACGGTTAAAATAACCTCCGGCAAACTAAGCGGCAATGTCGAGACGTTTTCTAAAGACAGCCGAAGAGGCATTCGAGGCCGCTCGAGCCTCGCGGGCCTCGAAGGGACGGTGGACGGCAAAAGAGTTGCCCTCTCAGAGCCGCTAAATGCCGAGGCCGATATTACCTCCGACGGCACAGAGATAAATTTTGACAAACTGGACGTCTCGGCTTCTTTCGCCAAAATCGGTTGTTCCGGCAACACCCGCCTGCTGAACTGTGTCGCCGATGTGGATTTGGCAAAGTTTCAGAACGAGCTGGGACAGTTTGTAAACACCGGCCCGTATAAACTGGCCGGCTCATTTAACGCAAAGACACAGGTTTCCGTAAAAGAAGACAAAATCGCCGCCGCTGGTACGTCATCAGTCAAAGAGTTCCGACTTACCTCGACAGATGGCTCGAGCGCTTATGAGCCGGCCGCCGATTTGAGTTTCAATACCGCCATCGACCGCAAAGGAAACGTCCTCGACATCGACTCCCTGAACCTGGCCGCGAGTTTCGGCAATATCGGCACTAAATCGGCTGTCCTTCCTCTTGGCGAAAACGCCGCAAAGCCCATCAGCCTGCCCCTCTCCGCAAAAATCGACCTCCAGAAGATTCAGCCCTTTGCCGTAATGCTGGCCTCTTTCCCGAAGGATATGCAGCTGGCGGGAATGCTCGATTCTCAGGTGTCAATCAGCGCCGAACAGAAAAATTATAAAATCGTCACCGACTCCACGAAAATCACCAATCTGCGGATTATCTACCCGCAGCAGCAGCCCTTCGAGCAGGCGGAAATTACGCTCACCGCCGACGTCAGGTTTAATCCCGACGACAAAACCTACACCGTTAAAATGCAGTTGATAAGTCCCCAGATAAAGATTAAGGGCGATATAAATCAGTCGACCAGCGGCGGCACAACAAAACTCGATGGCCGGGCAAACTGCGAGTATGACTGGGCCGCCGTCAGCACGATGGCCGCGCCCTACCTCCCGCGGGGACTTAAACTTCAGGGACAAAGAAAAGACAACATCAGTTTCACCAGCGAATACCCCGCCAACCAGCCCGACAAGCTTGTGGACAATCTCAATACCGCCGCAAAGCTCGGCTTCGACAGCGCAGAATATATGGGCCTCAACGTCGGCCCTACCAGCGTGGATATTCAGGTCAGCAAAGGCCTGCTGAAAATCGCCCCATTCTCCACAACCGTTAATAACGGCCAGTTGAACTTCGCCGCAGAAGCAAATTTAAGGGGGATGCCGAAACTGTTCAAAACTCCCGGCCCGCTCCAAATCGTAAAGGATGTTCAAATCAACGATGCAACGACCAAACAGATGCTGATGTATGTCAACCCCATCTTCTCGAATGCCGTCAACGTCTCCGGCGTGGCAAACTTCCAGTGCGACAAGCTCGTCATTCCACTGGCGGGCGCAACCAGCAATGATATCGAAGTCATCGGAACATTCTCAATAGACCGCCTTCGCCTGCAGGCCTCAGACTTCCTCGGCCAGCTTATTTCACTGCTCGGCTCTGGTGGAGGAGCGGATATTGTCATACACCCCACATACTTCGTTCTGCAGAACGGCTTTCTTAAGTATGACGATATGCAGATGGACATCGGAACTCGACCCCTGAATTTCAAAGGCATTATCGGCCTGGATAAAAGCCTTAATATGACCGTTACTCTCCCTTATACCGTCAGTGGCAAAACGGTAAGAGTGGGTCAGGAGCAGGCCGCCGGCAGAACAACGGTGCCGATTACAGGGACGCTCGACAAGCCCCAGCTTGATGTAGGCAAATTCCTCCAGGAGCAGGCTATACAGAAAGGTATGGAGCTTCTTCTCGGAGGAGCAAAGAAAAAAAGATAAATGCCGTCCCAATTTTTGCCGACTTATTCAGTCAGGTCTGAAAGGAGACAAAAATGCTTGAAAAACTTTTGACCACGCCGACAGCCCAGCTCGGTAAAGCAGGCCGCTTCGTCGTCTTCCAGATTAAGCTCTGGACGCACTGCGCCGCACTTCTTCGCAAAAACCGCGCAGGCCAGCAGGCCGCCGCTCTTTCCTACCACACCCTTTTCGGCATCGTCCCCCTGGCAATCGTCATAATGATGATATTTCAGTTGTTCCCCGCCTATCAGGACATCGGCCAAAAGGTGAAAACCCTCATCTACGACCAGCTCCAGTTGGCGGCAATCGAATATACCGACTCGGCAAAACCAGAGGGCAAAATAAGAATCACAGAACACCTCGACAGCATAATCACAGGTTACTTCACGAAAGTAAACAAAGGCTCTATCGCCATAATCGGCGTCGTCCTTATTATCTGGGCCGCCGTCGGACTGCTCGCAACAATAGAAAAAGCATTCAATAATATCTGGCACGTGGCAAAAGAGAGGGATTTTCTGCGGAGGATAATAAATTACTGGGCATTCCTCACACTGGGGCCCCTCCTGCTGGGGACAGGCATATACGCAAGCACAGAATACGCCCTCATCAGCCGCCTCCAGCAAACCGTCTGGTCGCATATCACCCCCGCCGTCCTGACCTACATTATCGCCGTAATCCTGTTCTTCTTCCTTTATTTCGTTGTCCCCAGCACAAAGGTCGAAGCAAAAGCCGCCCTTTGGGGTGCTGCCGTCGCCGCCCTGATTTGGAGCTTTTCAAAATGGGGATTCAAAGTCTACGTTACAAAATACGTGCCTTATAACGAGGTTTATGGCGTCCTCGGCCTAATCCCCCTCAGCGTATTCTGGATTTACCTGACCTGGCTTATAATCCTGTTCGGCCTGCAGCTCACTTTCACCACCCAGCACCTTGCCACCCTCGACGCCGATGCCATTGCCGCCGCAAAAAAAACCGAGGATTATTTCATCGCCAATGACATTACCTTTATAAATATCGTTAGGGAAATCGCCTCCGCCTTCCGGAAAAACCAGGCGCCACTCCAGGCAGAGGTTATTTCGAGCAACCTGAACATCCCGCCTGAATTTTGCGAAAAAATATTAAATCACCTTGTAAGTAGCGGCCTTATCGCAAAAACTTCAGACCCAAAGGTCGGCTTTGTCCCCGCAAAAGACCCCGAAAATATCAAACTCTCCGACATCGCCTCCGCCGTCGCTAAATTCAGTTTCGCTCAATCGCCAGGCCTTGACCGGATAACCTCCTCGCAGCAATCCACCCTCGCCAAATACAACATCAAACAGCTCCTCGACCATGCACAAAATGATTCATAATTCTGTAAATCAAAATTCCTTAAAAATTTAGCCCCCGAACTTGTCCGCCTTCGGCGGATTTATTCGGGGGTTGCTTTCTTCGACGTTTATATTGTCCCTGAAATCTCGCTTAAGCGCCCGCAGCCACTGCTTATTTATATCTGCCGAATTGTTTATATGCCTCGAAAAGCGCAACTGCATTTTCAATCGGCGTGTCCGCCTGGATATTATGTGCCGTGCAGAATATGAACCCCCCGTTAAGCCCGAGTTTTTTCGCACGGTCCCTAACCTCGTTGCGGATATCATCAGCAGTCCCGTAAGGCATCGTCTTTTGTATCGAAATCGCTCCGTGAAAACTGATTCTGCTGCCGAAGTCCCTCTTTATTTTCGCGTAATCCATCTTCGCCGTGTCAGGCTGCAGAGGATTCACAATATCGAGCCCGCACTCAATCAAATCCCCCATCAGCGGATAAACGCACCCGCACGTATGATGCGCAACCTTGCATCCGTACCGATGCCCTGTGTCTATGAATCGCCTGAAGCCGTCCCTCAAAAGCTTTCGCCACAAATCGACCGCCATAAACAGGTTGTTCTGCGTCCCGAAATCATCGCCCGTAAAGAATATATCGATGTTGCCCTCCGCCGCTTCGAGCGTGCGCTTTGCATACTCCTCATAAAAATCCGCAATCCTGTGGAAAATCGCCTTTGCGATGTCTTGATTTATCATCACGTCCACCAGGATTTGCTCCACCCCTCGCACGTACATTGCCGGCTTCAATTGCGCACAGCGGTTTAACCTGTCACCCATAAACACTGCCACTTTTCCCGTTTCTCTTGCGCGCCTGGCCTGTTCCCTGACACATTCATAATCGAAATGTTCCGGCCTCGGCCACTTTGCATAATTCTCAATCTCCTCGACCGTCGCTGCCTTTTCCAGCGGATACTCCGTAACTTCGCTGTATGTCCCTCCCTTGCTGCCTTCGCCGAAACTGACAGGCCGGCGAGGGACCCCGAAATGGTCTTCCTTCGAGCCGTCTGCCCGAATCGTCAGCGGCGGGCCTATATATCTCGGCCCTTCGATATATCTGAAATCCACATCAAAATGCTCCAGCAGTTGCTCTAATGTCGAGAACCCGAAATGTTTAAGCAGCTTCGCATTGACCTCCGATGTCCCCCAGTAATCAATCGGGATGCGGTCCGCCTCTTTATGCTCCAGCGTAAGTGCGACTCTTTCTCTCGAATCCATCTGAACGTCTCCGAAACGCTAATCCACCGTATGTGTTTTCGGCCCGGCCTTCCAGATAACACACACTAATAGCGCCCCCGCAATCGCCGCCAGTCCGAAAAACGTGAATGTAAACCCATAACCGTATTTCATTATAAACACACCCGCCCCCCATCCCGCAAGGCTTGCTCCGATATACCCCATACTGTCGATAAATCCGGCCGCTCCCGCCGCCCCGCTTTTCTTGCCGAAATCCTGCGCCGCGTGCCCCACCATCAGAATGTGCGGCCCGTACGTGCAGAACCCCACAAGCGCAATAACTGAAACTACCGCCGCCGAATTTTTCGGGTCTATGTGCGGTACAACAATTGAAAATATACCAAGCGCCGCAAGAAGTATCGCAATGACCGGCGCACGCCTGCCTTTGAAAAATCTGTCCGTCGCCCATCCCGCAAAAATCGCCCCCGCCGAACCCGCCAGCGGATGGATGCACAGCTTCATCATATCTTTAATCCACGACCCTGAGCCTCGCTCCGCCACAAATGCTGGCAGCCAGTTCACAAACCCGTAACGGTTCACGTCCAGCAGAAAAAATGTCCCTGCTATGACCCACAGGTACGGGTTCCCCAAAGTCCGCAGAACGTTATGTGTTATGCCTGCGCCCTTCGTCCCGGCTGGATGAGTATGTTCCTCAGTCTCCACCGGCTCAAGTCCCGCCTCTTCAGGACAATTTCGTATGGTAAGAAAAAAGAAAACCCCGATTACCGCGAAAATCGCAGCCGGCACCCAGAAAACTGCCCGCCAGTCGCCGCCCAGTTTTTGTACCCAGTGCCCGACAAGGAAAAACGCCAGCAGCGTCGAAAATGCCCCGCCCAACTGGTAGCACGTCCCCAGCTCTCCCATAATCTTTCCGCGACCCTGGGCCGGGAACCAGTGCGCCATCACTCGCACCATCGGCGACCATCCCATCGCCTGGAAAAACCCGTTTGCCCCCCAGAAAATACTGACCATTATCAGTATGAATCTTGTATTTACCGCACCGGCTGGCCGCAAAAGTATCACGAAAAATATCGCAAGATTCATCAGTACCGACCCCAGCACACCTAAGCTTGCGATAACTCGCGAGCCAAAGCGGTCGGCGAGTTGCCCGTTTACGAATTGGCCTACAGCGTACATTACCGTCAGCGCCGTAAAAACAATCCCGATTTGAGAGGCGTCCCACGAAAAGGTTTCGCAAAGCCGTGTCTTCGCCACAGGCATATTGTACCGGCACAGGTAGTATGCGAAGTATGTTACCCATACCGTCGTAAATGTCCTCGTCTGCCATCGCCTTAGCTTGTCATTTCCGGCCATATTAAATTCCTGCATATTATCCGTGAAATTTAGCCCCCCAATTTATTGGGGGGTCACTCTAAAAATTTAGCCCCTCAATTTATTGAGGGGTCACTTCCTTTAAAAATTTAGCCCCCGAATTTATTCGGGGGTTACTTTCCTTAAAAATTTAGCCCCGCAATTTATTGCGGGGTTACTTCTGTTTATTGACATAATCGACTCTTTTGCGAAGGGAATGTTCATCAAAACAAAATCGTTTGTCAAAACCCTTCGTCCATAATCGTCCTTCAAATCCTTCATTTCGCAGGGCCGTTTGTGCTGCCATTTTGCAATATCGCACAATCAGGCCGATGTCTTTCGTTGTATAATCGACGACAATATGCACGTGATTTGAACACACTGCCAAAGCAAGTATTGTTTGACCGATATCATTGGCCTTTGCGTAAATTGCATCTTCAACGATTTTACATTGTTGTTGTGTGAGTATGACGGGTTCTTTGGTTAAATTTTTTGCATTAGCATCGGCAAGTGGCTTATTTGCGCCGAGGACAGCGCCGTCCTTTACATATCTGCGTTCATCACCCTGCAGCCACGTGCCGTATGTTGTCCAGGTCAATAAGTATCCCAACGTCTTGCGCATATTCGAATTATACCTTCCGCTTAAAATTTATCCTTTAAAAATTTATCGGAGGATTACTTTCCTTAAAAATTTAGCCCCCGAATTTATTCGGGGGTTACTCTTTTTCCCGATTTATCGCGGCGTTACTCTTTAAAAATTTAGCCCCGCAACTTGTCCGCCTCAGGCGGATTTCACGGCGGGTTGCAATCGTGAGTTCCGCTCAAAATTTAGCCCCTCAATTTATTGAGGGGTTACTTTGTTTGACGGATTTATTATGGGAGTTTTACTCGTTCTTCTTCACGTTGCTTGCGATGGGGGTTTTCTTCCGACGTGGCAATCTCAATTCACCAATTCGCTAATCCCCTAATTAACTAATTCGCTAATTCTCTCCGCTTCTCTCCTGCTCAACTTTCTACTCTCTACTGCTCTAATTCCACTTTGCGATTAGAGGGGTATTTGCTCTGGCGGCAGGATTATTTAACGCTGGACATTCCGATTCATAGTGGTACAATAAATGGGGTAAGGTCAAATTTACTTATAGCCGGGTCGACTTGGCCAAATTTAATAACAATCCAATCATCGTCTTTGGTTGAACATTTCTCTGCGGAAATTTCCTCTATTATTCTCCCTTCCATCCTTTGTCTAAGAAAAAAATTTTTAATCCAGTTGTCTTTTCTATGGCCAAATACTCCTCTTTTTTCCAATTCTTTATAATCTGTAAGACCAGCCAATATTTCTGTTAACATGCGCGAAGATATTTTTATTTCATTGCTGGACATTGAGCCGCCTCCTAGAAATGAATTTCCTTCAAATTTTCTAAACTCCTGATCACCTTTAAATTTTTGTTTGAACTTTATCTCATATAACGCGTTTACAGGTGTTTTTTCTGGAACTGGCAAAATATTAACAATCCTTTCGAGTTCACCGATGTAAGTTTGGTCAACAGGATATTCGGCATTTCTATTTATATACGATTTTATTTCAATGTGCCTTTTAGGAATAATGCTAAATAAAGGGCGGTTTTCCTTAATTGCTAAAGTCAAAATAAAACTCAATGTAGAGTGTTTCCTGAACACGTTTTCAACAATACTTTTAATTGCATATTCATTAAACCCTTTCATCTCGGTTTCTAGTGCGTTGCAATCACCATCGCACAAAATAACTCCTCTGATACCGCTGCAGCCGGATTTTTTCAATTGGTCGGCTTTATCCTTTAAGCTTTTGTAAATTGGATTTCTCTCAAGAGAATAAGGAACATTGTATGCGGTATAAGCCGCGCTGCTGTATTTCTGATTTGGATCATACGAAACTTTAATATGAAAATCTCCGACGGGGATCTCGATGCCTCGTTTTTCTGCCGGCTTGGTTTTGATAAAACCTACAAACTCTTTAAAATTGTCCTTAACAAACTGCGGAATTTCTCTTTTTGAAGGGAGATTTAACTTAACTTTTTGGTCACCATATTTGCCTTCAGTTTTACTTCCAAATTCAATATGAATTCGATTCGCTTGGGATGCTTGGATATTGTTTTTCTTAATATACCTGGAGACCTCTTCATGAAAATAATTTACGGGATTTGCATCGTGGTATCCTTCATCACTGACCACAGTTATATCTGCTAAAAAGGATTTAATTTTCTTTGATTCGAAATATACATCCGGCTTTCTATCGCCGCCGAGGTTTTCTTCATATTTTACACTGCCAATTTTGCTTAGAGCATTAATAATAACAACCTCCCATTCTCCTGACAGATACCCCTTACCGAAAGTATTTAATTTATTAATGTGCTCTGAGACAACCTTAGCAGGAAGAAATTTGCTATTTTCGTTAAGCATCCTGTTTATAACACGCCTTGAAAATATTCCCATCTTCTTAATCCTTGTGGGTAATGGCAAGCTATCTATAAGTGATAACTGTGGGATAGCTACCATTTTCCCTTTTAATTCCTATCAATTCTATCCAAACTGCAACCTTTTTCAACGGCAAATTCCCCCGCACCTCGTAGCGAAGCGAAGACTCCAGAATGCCTTTATCTGGAGTCCAGTTCTTTCGTAGCGTAGCTTTTCCACCAAATAATTAATTCCCAATAGTAAATATTCAATAGAAAATAGTAAATTCCCCCGCCCCGAGTCACGCTTGTCCACCGTAGCCTTCTCGTCCTCTGTAGATTTATCGAAGGAGGAGGCGAAGGTGGAAGCCACGAGCCACAAGCTCCACCCGCACGCCGCCACCCTCATTTTTACCCTGAAAACGCACTTTTATCCCGAAAAATCATACCACTAAGTGGTATGATTTGCCGTAAGTCCTTATTTTACGTTGCCGCTTGTCTATCCGCTGCTCGCTCCCTTGCCGCGGCGTAGTCCCGATTTAATCGGGACGAAGCCGGGTCCGCCCCCCACTACGAATCAATCATAACTAACTGATAATCAATCAGTTACGCAGCTCTCTTTTTGAAAAAATCCCAAAATTTTCATCTTTTCTGCAAAATTTTTTCATCCTGCAAAACTTGCTAAAATGTCGTCAAAACCATACTTTTTTTCGCAAAATTTCGCAAAACAGCCCCTGAATTACGCGCAAATTTCGCATTTTTTCGCATTTTTTCGCACTTTTTCACACTTTTTCCAGCCCCTACAATCGTTAAATTTTACCCATCTTACCAAAAACTTTTGCTTTTCCTGTGCATAAAAATGTTTGACAGACCCTTGCAGTTTGTTAGAATTCTTGTTTTTCCGCTATGAGCAGGAGCATTTTATTATGAAGACTTTTATGGCCAAAAAGGAAACTTGCCGGCGCAATTGGCTGCTTGTCGACGCTGAAAACGCCATTTTAGGCCGTCTGGCTGCCAAATTAGCAACCATACTTATGGGCAAAAACAAGCCCACATATACGCCCAATGTGGACACCGGCGATTTTGTGGTTGTCGTAAACGCCGATAAAACAAAGACTACCGGCAAAAAGGCTGAAGTAAAGGAATACGATTACTATACAAAGTATCCCGGCGGACATCGCTTTATCAGCTTCGCCGAAATGATGGCCAAAAAGCCCGAAAAGGTACTGCAATTAGCCGTAAAACGTATGCTGCCCAAGAACAAGCTCGGCAGAGAGATGCTGCTGAAGCTCAAGATATATCGAGGCCCGGAACACGAACAACAGGCCCAGAAACCCGAAAAAATAAAACTTTTTTAACTATAAGAGAGAAAACGAATTATGGCAGATACTCAGTCAGACAGTCCTGTCGCTAACCCCAACCCGACCCCCAAAGCCGCTGCCAAGGAGCCGCAGGCAGCGCCGAAATCAGCCCAGCAGGGTGCCGGCAAAACAGACGTCTGGTGGGGCCTGGGCAGAAGAAAGACCTCGGTCGCCCGCGTGCGAATCAGGCCCGGCGAAGGAAAAATGCTTATCAATAAAAAAGAGATGGCGGATTACTTCAAGCTTGAGCAGCAGAGAAAAACGGTCACGGCGCCGTTGGGACTGCTCGGCACAGAGAAAAAATTCGACGTGTTTGTAAACGTTCGGGGCGGCGGCACTACGGGACAGGCCGGCGCCGCTATGCTGGGAATTGCCAGGGCGCTGAAAAATTACGATGAAAGCCTTGCCCAGTCGCTGCGGGACAACGGCTATCTCACCCGCGACGGCAGGATGGTCGAGAGGAAAAAACCCGGCCAGTCCGGTGCAAGAAAAAGATACCAGTTCTCAAAACGTTAATTTGCAAATTTTTTATCGGATTATTAAAATGGCCGCTGAGATAAAAATCTTTGCGGCTGTTTTTTTAAGGATGGGAAAAATATTTCCGTGCCCGTTGAAAATATTTCCTCGTTTGCAACAAACAAACTGTTTTGGTAACATACGGTTATGACAGCAAAACAATTTTACGATTGGCAGACTTCCGGCGGAACTGATGATGTTATGAAACTGGTTGACTGCCTCGAAAGAGCGGACATCGCGTGGTGCGCCATAGGCGGTGTGGCGGTGAACCACTGGGCAGAACAGCCAATGGTAACTCAGGATGTGGATTTCGTCGTTGCGTCAGATTCAATCGAACGCACGGTCTTGTTGCTTGAGGAAGCCGGGTTCCATTCCGAGAAATTCGAGTGGTCCATCAACTTTCGAGGTCGCTCGGCAGTCAGCATTCAGCTCAGCACGGAGGGCTTCTATCGAGATTTCCCCTCTCGAGCCGTTCCCGCTGATGTTCACGGCATTCTTATGAGAGTTGCCTCTCTGGAGGACACTCTCAAGGGCAAGATAAAGGCATTATCCGACTCTGAACGAAGACAAAGCAAGCGTATCAAAGACCTTGCGGATATTGCCCGGCTGGTGGAGGCACATCCCCATCTGTGGAACCTGCTCACCGGCGAACTCAAACAACAAATCCGGCCACCGGAGAAGATATAGACCGAAAGTGCGTTTGCAAATTTGTTTTCAGATTATTACAATAGCCGCAAAGAAAAACTTAGCGGCTATTTTTTTTACTATGGAGCTAAAGTATGACTGGTCACAGCGAAAAATTGAAAGGCACGGCCTTGATGGTTACGGCATGCGCATTTTTCTGCGTGATGGCCTCATTAGTAAAACTGGTAACGCATGTCAATGCCTTTAAGATAGGTTTGTGGCGGTTTGTTGTTGGGATGGGTCTGCTGGGAATGGCGGCGATGTTCGGCGTGATACAACTAAAATTCCACAACTGGCGGCTGTTATTTGTCCGGGGTCTGCTGGGCGGAATTGGAATCGTGATAACGTACTTTGCGATTATTAATCTAGGAATGAGCAAGGGCGTGGTGCTTGTATCGACCTATCCGGTTTTTGCGTATATCTTCAGCATAACATTGCTTAAGGAAAAACCGAGTGTCGTTTCTGCACTATCGATACTGACAGCTTTTGTGGGCATCTGCTTCGTAGCCGGAGGCAACAATGGCGTCGCGAGGATATTCGATGGCTTTGGATTCTATGAAATACTGGCGGTCAGTGTTGGCTTGATTGGCGGGGTGGTCATAGTGACGATACGAAAACTGCACGAAACCGACTCTTCATACGCGATTTATTTTTCGCAGTGTGCCATAGGGTTCTGGATAGCGGTATTGCCCTCAAATATACAGACGAGCCAGGTTGATTTGAGAGACGGGTTGATACTTTTGCTGATTGGTGTGACGGCAACTATCGGACAGCTTATGATGACCCAGAGTTACAAACATCTGCCGGTTCGAATTGGGGCGACGCTGGCTATGCTTGAGCCGATGTTTTGTTATTTTGTCGGCATGACTTTGTTTGGCGAGCCGTTTTCAGCCAAATCCATAATTGGGACGCTGCTGATTATCGGCTCCTGTGTGGCTGTGATTTTACGCGACGGTCGCCCGGCAGCGGTCTCAATTAGAGCAGCAGATAAGACAGGGTTTGTTTGAGATTGAAGTATGAAGCAGTTCTTTGACGGGCTTTGATTTGCAAAATGTTATTGAGTAAATTACAATTGCAGCCAGGATAAATCATAAGAAGCTTTTTTGTGTAAGGAGAAATTATGATACGTGTTGCGATAATAGGCGCCAGCGGATATACCGGTGCTGAGTCGATAAAAATTATTCTTGGCCACAGCGAGGCGAAACTCGCTTACCTGACTGCCCTGCCGGAAGAGTGCGGGGCGGCAGCAGACGTCTTTCCGCAATTCAAGGGACGATGCAAACTGCAAATTGAACCTCTGGATCTGAATAAACTTGCGGAATCGGCGGACGTCGCCTTGTGCTGCCTGCCGCACAAGGTCTCGATGGAATTTGTGCCGAAACTGCTGGCAGCCGGGCTGAAGGTTGTTGATTTCAGCGCAGACTATCGGCTCAAAGACCCCGAAATTTATCAGAAGTTTTACAGCGTAAAGCACACCGACACCGCCAATCTGAAAAATGCGGTTTACGGCCTGCCCGAATTGTTCCGCAAGCAGATAAAAGGCAAAAACCTCATCGCAAACCCCGGCTGTTTCCCCACAGGCGCCTTGCTTGCAATAGCGCCGCTGCTTAAAGAAGGATTGATTGAAACCGATTCCATCATCGTCAATTCTGTAACCGGCGCATCCGGCGCAGGCAGAAACCCATCGGCCAAGTTTCATTTCCCGAATATGAACGAAAATCTTTTTGCTTACGGAATTGGCACGCATCGTCATACGCCGGAGATGGAGCAGATTGCCGAAGAGATTGCAGGCGAAGCGGTCCAGATTTTGTTTCAGCCGCACGCAGGGCCTTTCGACAGAGGGATTTTCTCAACGGTTTATTGTCAGCCAAAGGTAAAAATCAACAGCGAACAATTGACCGCTCTTTTCAATGATTCCTACCGTTCCGAGCCTTTTGTGCAGGTGCGCAAGGACGCCCCTGCGGTAAAAGACATTGCCGGGACGAACTACTGCCACATTTTTGTAACTTATACGAAGGGCAGAATCGTGGTTTTCTCGGTGATAGACAACCTGGTAAAAGGCGCATCCGGCCAGGCAATCCAGAATATGAATATAATCTTTGGTATAGAAGAAACCATTGGTTTGTTATAGCCACGGAGAATCGGAAAATAATTTTTCAGCCACAGAGAACACAGAGATAAAAAGATTGTGGTAGTAAAACGGTCAATATGATGAAAGAAGAAACGCTCAACTCTTGGGAAGATTTTGAAAAAGTATTAGTAGAAATGAATGAGAAGACGAAGTTGCTGCAAGGCAAGGTGGCATCATGTGTGAACCGTGTTCTTTTTAGAGGGGTAAGTAATACCAAATATCATCTCGAATCAACCATAGATAGGATACAAAAAGGGATGTGTCTTTCTGACTATCACGGAATAGTAGAAATTATTCATAGACACATTGAGACATGCACCGGTAGAAAATGGAATCTGGATACAAAAGTGCGCCTCGTAGGGTTTGAATTGCCAGCGTATGAGTTTATGGCATATTTAAGGCACAATGGATTTCCCAGCCCTTTAGTGGACTGGACTAGGTCGCCATATATAGCTGCCTTTTTTGCTTTTAGGGATGTACCTTCTACAGTAGAGTACGTCTCAATTTTTGCGTATAGGGAATATTGCAGGGAAGAAGGGAAGTCATGGCAGGCAGATAATCCCCATATTCAAACTTTAGGCCACACCATAGCAACCGATTATAAACATTATCTCCAGCAGAGTGAATATACGATTTGTGTTAAGGTACAAGGAACAGAGATACATTTTGCCGATTACGAAGATGTCAAAGATAAGGAGGAACAGGAGGTCCTAATCAAATATAATATTCCGGTGTCGGAGCAACAAAAAGTGCTTGGACAATTGGATTCAATGAATATTACGGCGTACTCACTATTCGGCTCAGAACCGAGCCTTATGGAAACGTTGGCTTTACGTGAAATTATTCTGAAATAAAGAACTTCATAAATATGAATAAAAAATTTTCTCTGTGTCCTCTGTGACCTCTGTGGCTTAAAATATAAGTTTGAATTTCTCTGTGGCTAAAAATAAAAAGGAAAAACCTCTGTGGCAGACGGAATATTAAAGGTTGCAACCTGCCAGTTTGCGGTAGGGAACAATATCAGGCGCAACGCTCTGCAAATCCAGAAGTTTCTCCATAAAGCGAAAAAGGCCGGCGCCGATATAGTGCATTTTCCGGAAAGCGCTGCCAGCGGCTACGTGGGGACTGATTTTCCTAATTTCGAAGGGTTCAACTGGCAACTGCTCAAAGAAGAAACCGAAAAGATTATGACTTTAGCAAAGCAATTGCGCCTATGGGTCGTGCTGGGAAGCACGCACAGATTGACCCCGCCGAATAAGCCGCATAACAGCCTGTACCTGATTTCGCCGGAAGGTAAAATCGTCGACCGTTATGATAAAAGGTTCTGCACAAAAGGCGACCTGAAATACCATACGCCGGGCAATCATTTCGTGAATTTTACGATTAACGGCGTAAAATGCTCAATGCTGATATGCTTTGATTTGCGGTTTCCTGAACTTTATCGCCGGCTTTGCAAACAAGGCGCCAATTGCATATTTCAGTCGTTTTATAACGCCCGCCAGAGTAAGACGACCGTTCATAAGTATATTATGCGGCAGACGGTGCAGTGCCACGCAGCGACAAATTATTTCTGGATTAGTATGGTCAACGCCAGCGGCTATTACAGCCCGTATGGGTCGTGCTTTATCTGGCCGGACGGTAGAATCGCCAGACACCTGAGGGCAAATTGTGCCGGTATGATGGTCAATACGGTAAATATAAACGAAAAATTTTACGACCCCTCAGCGCCTTTCAGAAAAATGGCGATTGCCGGCACGCTGGGCAACGGCCCCAAAGTTATAAACGACTCACGGTCGAAAAATAAAACGGTTCTCTGAGAATAAGATTATACAAATAATTTTTTCAATGGGAGACAAAAATGACTTTGCGAGAATTTTTGAGTCTTTTAGCTCTTATGATTGGTGTTGCTGGAGTTTTGGTGGTGTCCAACGCAATAAATGTAAGCCCAAAGGATATTTTAAATGCAACATGGCACTACGATAACTGGGCTTTTCCGACTAATGAAGTCATTAAGAGTATTGGTAAGCCGAAGGCTGATGCAGAAATTTCGCTTATAACTGTACCACTTGCATTCATTATTCAGTTACTTTCCCTCATATTTGTTGATGCCAAAACTCTTCTTGTTAATAGTAAGCGTCTTGCGGTATTGCTCGCCGCATTAGTTGTCGTTGGGGCATTGGCTCTGTTTTTTGTACACAGGGTAATCTACGAGAAAAATGTGGAACGAATCAAGTGTTTGGCAATGACTGATCACATAGAAGGAAAATTTGGGTTAATTGAAGAATTGAATCGGCAACCGAGTGAGCCAACAGAACTAAAGGTGCAATTTGAAACTCTGGAAAGCCAGATGAAAGAATATTTTGGAATTACGAGAGGTTCATCTGAACTTCAGAGCAATTTTGTGAAAAGGGTAGCACAAAAAATTCGGTACGAGTTGCCAAAAGATATCGCCCTTTCCAGGCTGGATTTAAAGCAGGATTAGTTGCGAAACAGCTACGGATATAGCTATTATACCTTTTGTCTTTGAGCTTTAATAATCCGGGTCAGAGACCGTAATGCCTGATTAACAGACCGTGGTGTTTTAAATACCTTCGCAACATCAGGGTCAAGCAAAACAATATTAGTTCCGGCCTTGTATTTACCGGCGTATTTGCCTCTGACGCCTTTGCTGAAATCATATTCTTTTTTCATATCAGTTCTCTGCAAAAGAATTTTCTATCCATCCGCAGGTTTTACAATCTTATCGCAAATACGGCAAACATAAAGTCTTTTTTCTTTAAACACCCCGTATATTAGCTTATATTAAAGCATTAAAATACTGGTGTAAAATCGCAGCTTTTCATCAGCGCTTATTAGGAATACTATCGTGAGCAAAAATAATACTATTACAACGCCAAAAGGTTTTTTTGCGGCGGGGGTGCATTGCGGAGTGAAACAGTCCGGCAGGCCGGATTTGGGACTGCTTGTCTGCCCGACAGGCGCAAAGGCAGCAGCGGTTTTCACCACCAACAAAATCACCTCGGCAGCGGTGCAGGTCAGCAGAAAACATATTAAAAGCCCCCTCGTTTATGCGGTCGTGGCTAATTCCGGCAATGCCAATGCCTGCACAGGAAAGCAGGGTATCGAAAATGCGATTGCAATGTGTGCCGTTACAGCGTCGCTCGTCGCTCGTGGTTCAGCGCTCGGGTCACGAGTCACGGGTCACGAGCCACGGAAGATTTTGGTTGCCTCAACCGGCATAATCGGCCATCAATTGCCGATGAAAAATATAGTCGATGGCATCTCAAAAGCGGCAGCGAAACTTTCAAGTGACGCTTCAGCCGGCCTGAGTTTTGCTCACGCAATAATGACAACCGACACAAAATGCAAACAGGCTGTCAGAAAATTTACGATTGATAACTATCCGGTTACAATCGCCGGCACGGTCAAAGGCGCAGGTATGATTGCGCCGTATATGGCGACAACGCTTTGCTTTATTACTACGGATATTGCGATAAGCAAGCCTCTTTTGAACATCGCATTAAAAAATGCCATCGGCAATTCGCTGAATAAACTGACCGTTGACGGCCATCAAAGCACCAACGACACCGCAATAATACTTGCCTCCTGTCTTGCCGGCAATCGGCCGATAGTCAGTCAGTGTCCCCGATACAAAAAATTTGCTGCTGCCTTGTCAGAATTATGCACCGACCTGGTCAGACAAATGGCTCTTGATGCCGAGGGTGCAACAAGGGTTTTCAAGGTCATAGTCGAAGGCGCCGCAAGCAAGGCCGACGCCGCAAAAGCCGCCCACGCCGTAGCTGATTACCCATTAGTCAAATGCGCAATTCACGGCGGCGACCCCAACTGGGGAAGAATCATCTGCGCCGTTGGCTCGGTCGGCGTAAAATTAAACCCCGATAAACTTTCCTGCAAAATCGGGGACATCACGGTCTTTAGAAACGGCCAACCAGCAAAATTTGACCCCAAAAAGGCCGGCAAAATCATTTCACAGCCGGAGCATACAATAACCGTAGATTTAGGTGCGGGAAAGCACAGCGATTTTTGTCGCGGCTGCGACCTCAGCGCAGAATACGTAAAAATAAACGCCGACTACCACACTTAAAGTTCGCCGACAGAAGCTACTCTAATTCCTGTCTGCCGAGGATTGCATCGGTGAGCATCTTGCTGCTGGCGTATTCGATAGTGCTGCCGGTCGGCAGTCCCCGTGCCAGTCGCGTGATTTTTACCCCCATCGGCCGCATCAGTGAGCTTATGTAAAGTGTCGTGCCGTCGCCGGAAATGTTGGGGTTAGTCGCCATCACCACTTCTTTTACCCCCCCGCCGCGGACTCTTTTCAATAATTGCTCTATGGTCAGGTCGCCCGCCTCAATCCCCTCCAGCGGTGCGATATGCCCGCCGAGAACGTGATAAACCCATTTGCACACGCCGGTCTTTTCAAGATTTATGATGTCTCTTGGCTGCTCGACGACGCAGATTATCGTATTGTCCCGCCTGGTATCGGAGCAGATTTGACAGACCGCTCCTTCGGAAATGTTGCAGCAAATTTCGCACCGCACGATTTTGGTTTTGACGTCCCGTATCGCATCAGCCAGCGCCATCGCTTCGTCCGGCTGAGTATTTAATATATGAATCGCCAGCCGTTCAGCCGTCTTCGGCCCCACCCCCGGCAATTTGCCAAATTCCTCTATCAATCTGTTCAGTGTCTCGGTATACATCAATTTTCCTCTACGCCGGTAATCTTTGCGCCAAGTTCAGTCATTATGGTCCTGACGGCGGGGTCGTTGACCAATTCGTTTTCTTTAAATTTTGGCTTCTGCTGTTCCGGCTGAGCCTGTTCGCCGACTGCCGTTTCGAGTTTAATCATTACAGGCCTTTGGCAGTATTCACTTATCAGCGACTGGATTTGTTCCGCCCTGCCGTTTTTCTCGCACATACTTTTTGAGACTTCAGCGGAAACCGGAAAACCAATCGTCAAAAGACCATTTTCAAAACCCATAGGCTGCGATGGGCTTAACAAGCCGGCGGTGCCTTTGCCAAGTCGCTCCGAGACGACCTGCAGAATATTCTGCCAATTGCTTTTTATTGTTTGCAAATCGGTAAGTTTCGGCAGAGAAGATTGTTTGACAGTATTGAAACCGTCCTGACTGGGTGCAGCCTTGACGGTCGTATTATGGCTTACTGGTTTGTTTTTTTTTATGTCGCCGGGTGACTCGCCCTGTAATTGTCGCAGCAGCGCATCAATATTTATAAAATGCTCGCTCAGGGTAAATCGCACAATCGATGCCTCTAAAAGCGCCCTCGCCGTGTCGCTGTTTTTTAACGTCCAGCGGAGCTTCTCAATCGCTGTTATGTTATAAACCAGCGCAGCAACATCGAATTTTTCAGCCAGCTTATCGGCGTTCTTACGCTGCTCCGCTGTCAGCATCAGAAGCTCGCTTTCAGCCCCTGCGGATTTTATCACCATCAAATCCCGCATATAGTCGACCAGCGCCTCGGCGATTTGCACCTCGCTCAGGCCGCTGTTTATCAAATCATTGACCGCCGCAAGTGACCCCGCAGCATCGCTGTCGCCGATTTTCTCGACGAGGTTGCGCACCTTTTCGCTGTTGGGACATCCAAGAAATTCCTCCAGCAGACCAGCCGACAGCGGCTCTGTGCCGGCGCTTATCAGCCTGTCTAATAAGCTCAGGCCGTCCCTCATCGAGCCGTTCGCCATCTTCGCCAGCGGCAAAAGCAAATCTTCCTGATACTTTATATTTTCCTGTTCGAGTATTGCCTTCAACTGCTTTGCAATCAGGCCGGGACTTATATTGACAAAATCGAACCGCTGGCAGCGTGACTGAATCGTGGCGATGACCTTGTTCGGCTCGGTCGTTGCAAAAATAAACTTAACGTGGCTGGGCGGCTCCTCCAGAATCTTCAGCAGCGCATTGAACGCCGATGTGCTGAGCATATGCACTTCGTCGATTATATAGATTTTGAATCTTGCGCGTGCAGGCCGGTAAATCGCATTTTCACGCAGCCTGCGAACTTCATCGACACTGTTATTTGATGCCCCGTCAATCTCGATAACGTCTATGTCCTCGCCGAGATTCACCGCAACGCAGCTATCGCACTTGCAGCAAGGCTCAGTGGTCGGCTCGCTGACAGCCAAGCAGTTCAGCGCCTTTGCCAGGATTCTTGCCATAGTGGTTTTGCCGACCCCGCGCGTGCCGGTAAAGAGATATGCGTGTGCCACCCTGCCGGTCTTGATGGCGTTCTTGAGCGTCTGCGAAATCGGCTCCTGTCCGATGACCTCATCGAACCCCTGCGACCGATATTTTCGTGCTAATACGGTGTATGCCATTTGCAATTTATTATTGTGATAATTTATGTTTTCGGGTAATTTCCTGCCACTGGAGGATGTGGAATTCCTTAATATCAGTTCCCTGCCGGAATTCGTTAGAAAGATTTTCTGTGTATTTTTCTAAAAACTCTCTCAAATACGGAACGAGCCTCAAATAATACTTCAACGATGGAATTATCCCGTTCGGAATCAAATCTTTGTTGTATTTGGCCTTTATTTCGTGAACAAGACTGAAGATATTCTTTTTATTGCCTTTGAAGTTACGTTCCGCTGTGGTAAGGATAAAATATCTTTTGACTGTGGTATCTTTTATTTTATTAAGGACATCCAGCATCATTGTTTTGTCGATTGGTATTTTGTGTTTCACCTCCACCATTTCAAAAGGTTTTTCGTTTGCATCACAAACTTCTATATCCGCATATCCAGTATGCCTGTCGGAAATAGTATGCCCTTTCAAAGGAAGCAATCTTTTATCCTGATACATCTTTACATTTTTCAACAAAAGCTGATAAATGGTATATATCGCCACCACGGGCAGCCGTGAAGCCATTTTAAGGGAAAAATGCTTTTCGAGCATATTTATTATTACGTCGATAGTCAAACAGCCGGTGCCGCTGCCGAGAGTTGCTTTGGAAAGTATGTCTTTCTCATCAGCAGTCTTTTCCAATAACTTAAGAACAATTGCCGTTAAATAGCTTTCTGGTTTGCCTTTTTTTTCTTCCACATCTTCCAATATTGACAGGAAAGCTTTCTTTGTCTGCGGATTTCTTATCTTTCCGGGAAAATCTTTTGTAAAAGGGTGTGGCTGTTCGATAGACCTCGTCAGCCAGCCGCTTTCTTTGGGTGCGAATCTTCTAAAATGCTCTTTCAGCCAGGGAGTTACCACATTCGTGTCCAGACTGCGCCCTGAGTACCCTTCGCTAAATTCATCACGATGCAGCCTGACATCCTGCGAAGGCTTTTCTGTTTTTTTAATAAGAGAGGTTATAATCACCGCTATCAATGACTTTTGCGTCTCTGCATTATCGACCAGTGTCTTAACATAACCCGCTTGTTCTGCGGCGAGATTTTTCCTGATATAACTTTCACTCTTGCTGCCAGCACTATATTTTTTAGCTGTTTTGAGAACTCTGTTTAAGATTTTTGTATAGCTTTTCCAGTCTGTCATACAAACAACTCCAGCAAGTTTTCTTCAACGGTCTTTGAAATTTTTTTGCGTGCATATTCGCAGTAGACTGGATTTATTTCGATTCCGATAAAATCTCGTCCCATTTTTTTACATACGACTGCGGTGGTACCTGAGCCTATAAACGGGTCCAAAACCACATCGCCTTTTCTTGTGAGAAGTTTTAGAAATTCCTGTATAACGTATTCAGGGTACACGGCAGGGTGAATATTCCCTTTAATTGTTTCTACGGGACTTTCAATTATATCTCGCTTAAGTGAGTTACCGTAAATCCGTATGATTGTGAAACCGTCTCGTTCGAGATGAATTTTTCTGCCTCCGTTTTGACCGCCATACGGCTCGGCGTGAATCCCTTTTATCTTAATGCGGAAACTTTCCAGCTTGCCCTGTTTTACCTCGGCGATGGTTTCTTCGAGCTGCTCCCGACACGCCGCTTTTTGCTCCTTCGATAAGTCGCTGCCTTCAATCAGATTGAAATAAGCCTTGCCGATATTACTTCCGTTGCCGTTGGGTTTTTTGCGAACGAAGTCGAGATGGTCAAGGAAAACATCGCGATTAAAGTAATAATCATTGCTTTTGACAAAAATAAAAAACGGCTCTTTTGATGGAATCAGCTTTCTTTTGTCCTGCTTCGGAACAGGATTATATTTAACCCAGGTAACTTCATTTAGGAGTTTAACTTTGGCGTTCTTAACTGCCTCAATTGCGAACCGATACGGCACTAAAAGCAAATTTCCATTCTCATATTTATCACCGAGATTAAAGACAATAGCTCCGTCATCTTTAGTTACCCTCACGCACTGTTTGAAAACTTCGACCACTTTTTCCACGTACCGTTCAACACTTGGTTCATCACCTATGCCCTCTCCGCCATAATCCCGCTGCTTATAATAGGGCGGACTTGTAATAACCAAATTGACGGAATTTGAGGGAATTTCTTTCAGTATCTCACCCGCATCCCCGCATAATATTTGATTGGTGTATTCTTCGATTCTACTCATTTACTTCTGGCCAAAATTATCAATCATCAATTCAAAAGGTGGCCGGGTTTGCCACGGCACAACCAAACATCCGCTTATGGCTGCTCGGTTCCCCGTCTGACCAGGTTCACGGGCTCGGTCTGCATGGGACCCGGCCAAAATTTGACAATTTGCAATTGATTATTTACGATTTACCGCTAACCTATACGCTGGTAGTATAGCAGAGCAGATAAAAATTTCCATAAACATTTTGATTTGACTTTTTTCCTTTCAAAAGCTATACAGCCGGTTATAAAATAATCCGTTTAAGGGTTTTTTTTATGAAGGTAAGAATTGAAGATACTTGCACCGCCTGCGGGCTGTGTGTGGATACCTGTCCGGAGGTCTTTCAGATGGGACCGGAAATGGCCGAGGTCATCACCGAGGAGGTGCCGCCCGAATTCGAGGACGCCGTTCAGCAGGCCGCCGATGAATGCCCCGTCGAGGCTATTATAGTTGAGTAGCCCGCTTTACCGCTATGAAAGCTCCCGGCTTCTCTTGCAGGCCTGCTCTATGGCCTCAGCGACAAGCCGTTTGAAGTTTCTTAGCTCAAAAACCTTCATCGCCGCCGCTGTCGTTCCGCCCGGCGATGTTACCTTCCGCCGAAGTTCTGCGGGAGGCTCGTGTTTCTTATCCGCATCGACCGCCAGCAGTGCCGCCCCTTTGGCCGTCTGAAGAACCAAATCTTTCGCCAAATCCTCCGGCAGACCCAGCTCCGCTCCCGCCTTTATCATTTCCTCCATCAGCAGGAAATAATACGCTGGCCCGCTCCCGCTTACCGCCGTTACCACATCTATCAAACCCTCATCCTCTACCACCACTGCCGTGCCCACCGCTGAGAATATTCTTTCCGCACTTGCCAGCATCGGTTTTGCCTTATCGTTGGCAAATAACGCACTTGCTCCCTCGCCTATCAATGCCGGCGTGTTCGGCATTACTCGAACTATCATCGCCGTTTCGCCAAGTATCTTGGCAATATCAGCCACTCTCTTACCCGCTGCAATTGATATAACAAGCGTATCCGCTCTTACAGCCACCTTTATACTTTGCAGCGCCTGAATCATATCCTGAGGCTTGACCGCCAGAACAAGAATATCTGCCTTTCCCGCCGCCTCAGCGTTATTGGCAGCCAGACGAATATGATACTTCGACAGATAAATCAGTCTGTCCTGCTTAATATCGCTGACAAATATATCTTCAGGTTTATAAAGCTTCGCAGTGATTACGCCCTTTATCAGGGCCTCCGCCATATTCCCACCCCCGATAAAGCCGATTGTTCCCATATATTTTACTCCTTGTTAAATTCGCCGCTGAAATTATAATGCCGGAAGTAATTAAGGTAAACAAAAAATCATTGAAGGGGCTTTGCAAATGCAAAAACAGGTCAAATACGAGCAGGCCATAAAAACCAAGTATCCCGAACAGGTCGTAATCGCCATCGCCAAAGACAAAACCGGCAGAGCCAACCCTGTAACGCTCGGCTGGACAATGATTGTTTCCGGCGACCCCCCTATGATGGCCATATCAGTCTACAAAGGCCACTATTCCGTCAAAACCATCAAGCACTCGAAATGTTTCACAATCGCCTACCCCTCAGCCGGTATGGCCGATGCCGCCCTGTTCTTCGGCTCCCATTCAGGCCGGGATACCGACAAATTCGCTGCATTCAAGTGCAAAACAGAACCAGCCAAAAAAATTGATTCTGTTTTGCTTGCCGATGCCGTTGCCAATTTTGAATGTGTGCTTGATTCGCAGAAGGCCGTCGGCGACCACATCGTCTTTTTTGGCCGCATCGTCGCCGCCCATATCAACACAAAGCCCAAAAAGCGACTATACACCCTCGCCCCCGGCCACAAATTGGGCCCGGCAAGAAAGTAAAGAATCGCTTTATTGAACCTTATATAAATAGAGCGAACTCAGTCGCCCAAAGGTCAGATTCACAGGGGCGTTAGCTAATTTGTTCCCATTCCTTGCGACTTATTCCCGCTTGGCGCAGAATACGAACCAACAGTTCTCGGCCAATGTCGCCTTTATGTGGGTTGGGTACGGTTAAGGTCACATCGCCTTTAATCATAAACTGATGTTTGCCGCCGGAGTACGGCCCGTCAAAACCCGCTACTCGCAGACAACGGATTAAATCCCTCCGTGAGATAGAACCAAATGCAGGCATCAGGCTGCGACCTCTTTCTTCACGGTCAGTTTCAACCTGTCTATCTTGGGTAGCGGAAGGTTTTTGTAGATTCGGAAAAGCACCCAGTCTTCAAGCACTTCAGCCAATTCACTTCGGCATTCCTCCAGGGTCGGGGCATTTGCATACACGCCTCGACATTGCGGAATTGCCCCGTAGTAGGTGCCGTCATCCTTTAGGATTTCGTAATGAGCGTGCCTCATCGCTGCTTCGAGGTATTTCGTGAGCATATATGAGTCTCCACTTTGAGTTTGCCTAACACATCTTTAATCCGCAATCCGCATTATACCGAAACTCACCCAGCCCGGCAAGCGCAAACCTATTGAGTTTTGAATAAATAATAGAACACATCATATTCTTAATTGTGCATGATGGAAAAACGAACGCAACAATTTTTTTTGACCACGCTGGTTACGCAACGAACCTGCGACCGCCCCATACAAT